>Ga0335073_10000602_pt1 | contig 46594 bp, 21 predicted proteins | sample Lox_Sample_22_FD_207093 | JGI IMG/M metagenome (GOLD analysis project Ga0335073, IMG submission 207093) | Soil microbial communities from Loxahatchee National Wildlife Refuge, Florida, United States - Lox_Sample_2.2 | ecosystem: Environmental > Terrestrial > Soil > Wetlands | place: USA...
CCCAACAACAGGAAACATGTTCGCCTTGTGATTTTCCTTTAAAATCAGCCGATTCGCGTACGAGGGCGAACCCCCATTCAGCTTTTTTGCAAAAAATCGGTTATTTGCTTCTTCGTCTGAATTGGATTCGGGCTGCACTCCCCATTTGTAAGTGTTTGTGAAGACGCAATGGCGTCACGCCGAACGCGCTGCACTGCATCTTTCATCTGCTGGCGGCGATCGCATTGATGATCGACCTGCGGACGCTTAAGCCGTCAGCACCCCGTTAGATCCCAAACAGTTCGAGCACGAGAATGAATTTGGCTTCGTGCCGGGTGGCGTATTTGACGTACGCCGCAACGGGCGTACTGATTTCGCCGGACCGGAGTGTGACTCGGGTTAGCCGCGGGATCTGTTCACCCAGTTCCAGGTGAATCCTCTTTCCGGAAACATCGATGCATCTTCCCGTTATGCATTTGAGATGTCCCGGCTGGTCCACCCACGCCACCCGGACTGGCTGATCAGACGGAACGCGATGATGAGTCTTCAGAGTTTGGCCACGTCCGTTCATCTCGCGGGCTGAGCCTGCACGGGCGACGGCGGTTTCGTTGACTGCGTTACGCCGGGTGTTTCGAATCCGCGTGAGGCTCAGCCAGGGCAGCATGGCATTTTCACCGAACCGACGCAATCCCCCAAACTCAACTCAATACCAGTACCGAGCAGATAAATCTCAGTAATTTTTTATTTCCTGATCCGGGTAATTTCGGAGGATCGGCGTCGCTTGTTCAACATTGGGAGCGCTTGCCACGAGGGAGAACGGGCGGCAAGTGCCAAGCGCACCACGTCCAGGGATTCTCGAAAGGCAAACATGGATCTTAGAGCGTGCCCCCTACGAACCAAGCTCGAACAACAGATTGCAGCGGCAGAAACGGCGTATCGCGATGCAGCCGCACGGATGAAGCAAACGCGCGGGAAAGAGTTTGAGCGCGCCTGGCGTCTCACCGAGCACCGACGTGCCTCTCTGCAACGCGCGCATCAGGCGCTACAGGATCATGATCAGGACCACTCCTGCCGTCTGCGCGAATGTGTCGCGGCGGGAAATTAGGTGCCTGGTTTGCCGGGCGCCTCTAGCAGGGTGCCGAAAAAGGGGACAGACCGCTCTGTCCACGGCGATGGTCGCACACGGCATGAATAACTTACAGTCGGGGACAGAGTAGTCTGTCCCCTTTTTCGGCACCCTGCTAGCTGTCTGATTTAACTGACTTTTTTCTTCCAACCGGCGTTATGAATCAGCTGGCCGACTTGGGCATCGACGCGATTGAGTGCTTTTCGAAGGCCGCGGCGGACTCGAGAATAATTTCCGCGCTGGCTTCGATACCCATCGCGGTGTTCACCATGACGTCGAAAAAGGGACGCGACGGCCACTCGATGTTGAACTTCTGTTTGATGAACGCGGATCGCTCGCGGTCCACCGATTCGACCAGCTCGATCGCTTCTTTCTCCGGCTTTCCGGCCGATTCCAGGCGCCGCACCTTGTGCTCGAAAGGCGCGTAAAGAAAAACGTGGAACGCGTCGCGACGATCGCCCAAATAATACGCCGATCCGCGGCCGACGATCACGGCGTTGCCCAGGTCCGCCAGCTGGCGCACCAGGCGTTCGGACATTTCGCGGATGCACTCGGCGTCCACCAGCTTGAGCCGCGGCGCGTTCAGGGTGCCCTCGAAGCTGCCGCGCAAGAACGACTTAAACATGCGGTAATAGAGCGGATCGCGGCGCTCCTCGCGAGCCTGGACGGCGCTCGATTCGCAATCCATCAGGCGCGCGATTTCGTCGGTGAGCAACTGGTCCCACAGTTTCCAGCCCTTGCGCTCGGCGACGAGCTTGGCGACCTCGGCGGCGCCGCAGGCGTATTCGCGCTCAATCGTGACCAGGCGGATCATGGACCTTTTTTCGAGCTTGCGGGCTTCTCGAACAGCGTCTCTTTCTAGCCTACCGCTACTTCGCCTCCGCCGGCGGGATCGTTGCGGCGGACCATCCAGGTTAAAACGAACATGATCGCCGCGGCGACCGCCAGGATCATGAAAACGTCGACATAGGCGAGCGTCTGCGCCTGCGCGAGCAACTCCTGATAAATTCGCGCCAGGGCCGTTGCTTGCGCGTCGGCGGGACTTGCGCCGGATGCGACCAGCTGCCGGCTCAATCCGCTCAAATCGTTTTGAAAGGGCAGATCGGAGAGCGTGGTGTGATAGGCCAGCATGGTTTGATGAACCTGAGCGCGGCGCGCCAGCAGCGTGGTGACCATCGACGTTCCCACGCTGCTGCCGATGTTGCGCATGAAATTGACCAGGCCGGAAACGCTGTTGGCCTTGTCGGGCGAGATGCCGATGTACGCGGCGAGCGTAATCGGCACAAACAGAAATCCCAGTCCCAAGGCCTGAATCACCCGCAGAATCGCCGCCGAGCGGAAGCTGATCAGCAGGTCCAGGCGCTGTGTCGAATAATACATCCCCACGGCGAGCGCCAGCCATCCGAACGCCATGATGTATTTCACCGGAACCTTGCCGGTGAGCACGCCGACGATGGGCATCTCGAACAGGATGACGAGTCCGCTGGCGGAAAGGACCAGTCCCGCGCTTTCCGCGGTGTAGCCCAGCAGCGTTTGCAGGAATTGCGGCATCACCACCAGGCTGCTGAACAGCACCACGCCGAGCATGAACATCATCAGGTTCGCGGTGGCGAAGTTGAAGCTGCGGAACATGTGAACGTCGATGATCGGCTGATCGTTAAAAAATTCCCAGATCACCAAGCTCAGCAGGCAAACCACGGAGGTGACGGCCAGCGCGGTGATGAAATGGGAGCCGAACCAGTCGTCTTCCTGGCCTTTATCGAGGAGCACCTGAAGCGCGCCGATGCCGACGGCCAGCAGCCCGATGCCGATAAAATCGATGCGCACGCCGTGCAGGCGCTTGAAAAATGGCGGATCCTCCACCATACGCGCGGCGAGCAGCAGCGCGGCGATGCCCACCGGCAGGTTGATGTAAAAAATCCAGCGCCAGGAGTAGTTGTCGGTGATCCAGCCACCGAGCGTGGGCCCGATGGTCGGCGCGAGCACCGCGGTGATCCCGTACAGGGCGAACGCGAGGCCCCGTTTCTGGGGCGGGAAAGTATCGGCGAGAATTGCCTGCGCCATGGGCTGGAGCCCGCCGCCGCCGGCGCCTTGAATCACGCGGCACAGAATCAGCGTGGCCAGGCTCGGCGCGGCGCCGCAAAAGAGCGAGCTCAGGGTAAACAGGAAAATGCACAGCAGGAAGAACCGTTTTCTTCCGAACAGGCCGGAAAGCCATCCGGTGATGGGCAAAACGATGGCGTTAGAGACCAGGTACGAGGTCAGCACCCAGGTGCTTTCATCGTTGCTCGCGCCGAGGTTGCCGGCGATGTGCGGCAGCGCCACGTTGGCGATGCTGGTGTCGAGCACCTCCATAAAGGCGGCCATGGCGACCACCACGGCGATCACCCACGGATTGAAGCGCGGCTGCCACGGCTTTTCCGGCGCCGCAACGGGAGGCGCTTCCGTCGTCTCCGGCATAATTACTGGACGTACACCTTGGGATCCACCGACATTCCCGGGCGCAAGCGGTGATCGGCGTTCTGGCCGGGATCGAGATCGATGCGCACCGGAATCCGCTGCACCACTTTCACGTAGTTTCCGGTCGCGTTTTCCGGCGGCAGAACGCTGAAACGGGAGCCGCTGGCGCCCCCCAGGTTTTCCACCGTACCGCGGTACTCGCGATCGTAGGCGTCCACGGTGAATTTGACGCGCTGGCCCGATTTCATGTGCTGGAGCTGCGTCTCTTTAAAATTCGCGGTGACCCAAATGTCGTCGAGCGGCACCACATCGAGCAACTGCTGGCCGGGGGAAACATTCTGCCCGACCTCCACCGTTTTCTTTCCGACAATCCCGCTGACGGGCGCGACGATGGTGCAGTAGGCAAGATTAAGCTTGGCCTGCTCCAGCGCGGCGCGCATCTCGTCCACCTGGGCCTGCGCCGATTTCGCGCGAGCCTGGCTGATGGCCACCTGGCGCGGCGCGGTGAGCGCGGCCTGAATCGCGGCGTCGGCCTGCACGATCTTGGTTCGCGCCTGCGCCACGGCGCTTTCGGCGACGCTGATATTCTGCCCCGCTTCGGCGACGGCCGCGCGGCGCGCTTCCACCGTCGCTTTCGCCGCCGCTTCGGCGGAAACCGAGGTCTGATAAACCTGCCTGGAAATTTCGTCTTTGACCACCAGCAACCGATAGCGCGATTCGTCGTCGTGCGCCTTCTGTTCATCGGCTTCCGCTTCGAGCACCTGCGCCTGCGCCGAAACGAGCCGCGCCCTGGCCGCGTCCAACTGCCGCTCGGCCCCGACCAGTGCCGCATCCGCTTCGGTGCGTCCCGATCGAGCCGTCACCAACTGGCTGGACGAATTGATGTCGGTCACCGGGACGGTGGTGACCAGGCTTCCCAGCGTCGCTTCGGCGCTGACCAGGTCCGCCTGCGCTTTATCGATTGCGACCTGATAATCCTGCGGATCGATGCGCACCAGCACGTCGCCGGCGTTCACGTAACGCGAGTCTTCGGTCAACACGGCAATGACATGCCCGGTAATGCGCGCGCTGATGGGATTGATATGGCCGTCAATCTGCGCGTCGTCGGTGGTTTCGTAGGTGCTCAGATAAGCCCAGATGCGGTAGCCGGCCACGGCGAGCACGGCCAGGAACACCAGGAAAATGGCCCATCGCGCGACCTTCCTCGCGCGGCCGCGCGTGGGATTTCGCCCGGACCGCACCGGGTCGGGCTTTTTGACTGGGGTTGGAGTTGCCAGGTCGGACATGCGTTGCCTCCACGGGCCGTCATTACGGCTGAAACTGCATCTCCCATGATCTTAGTCGAAGGGGACCCGCTGGTCTTTGATGCATCCCGGCCGGAAAAAGTGGCTGGCGGAATTACTTCCGGGCCGCTTCCCACTCGCTTATTCCCTGACAGGGTGCTGAAAAAGGGGACAGACGGGTCTGTCCACGGCCCTGGTCGCGCGCGGCATGAATAACTTACAGGCGGGGACTTGTCCGCTTTTTCCGCACCCTGCTAATTCACGATCGTGATGTAGGCCGGCGGGCTCTGGATGCCGCCGACGGTCACGACTACCGGCTGCCGGCCGAGTCCAATCTGCGCTGGAAGCGTATAGTTGATTTGCGTCGCGCCTACCAGTCCGGGGACGATTCCGATAAACGCGACCGCGGCGTTCTCACCGCCGACGCTCACCGTTACCGGCAGCACGGGTGCGGGCAATTGAGCAAGAGGCGTCGTCGCGGCGGGGGTGGTTCCGGTCGACAGTGCCGGGGTCACCAGACCCTCGCCGGTGATATACAGCGCGACCGTCTGACCGGGGCTTCCCGATTCATACGGCACCACCGCGCCCGGATTTGAAGGATCGGTGAAAATACCGGGCGCCGCGGCGGCGACGTTGAAGGCGTAATTGAAAGTCTCTCCGGTCCAGCCGGTCACGGTCAGCACCGCCAGGCCCGGCGAAATTTCGTAGGGGATCTGGACCGTCGCGAAATTGAGCGACGCGTAATAGTAGGGCGCGGGTACGCCGTTGATGGTCACCGATGCGCCGAGCAGCGAGGTCGGCAGCGGAATCGATTGCGCCTGCGCCGTCCATGGCGATTGCGCCGTCAAATCCCGCCCGAAAATGCCGAGGATCATTCCCGGTGCATAGGCGTTTTCGTACGATGCCGCGTTCACCAATCCTCCGCCGGAGCTGACGTCGACGGCCTGCTCCGGCCCGGCGACCAAGGGCACTGGAATTTCGGTGGTCCATTGATAACCGCTCGCGTCCTGGCCGCCGATGGTGACCATCACCGTTGCGGGCGCGGAAGGAACCTCGATCAGAAAGGATCGAAGAACCGTCAGGCTGCCGTCCGCCGGGAGAAGATTGGTTCCAAAGGAACTGACAATCAGCGACGAATCATCCACCGTCCCGGAGACAGTGCCCGAGATTTTCAGGGTCGTCAGCGTGGTGGCGACGCCGGCGTGTTCGGTCAACAGAAGTGAGAATACCCACCCCGTTCCGCCGCCGGAGAGCGTGCTTGCGAAGACCGGCGGATACTGATACTCGAAATAATTGTTGTAGGCGACCGCGCTTACAGCCGAATGCCCGCTCGGCGCGGTGACGGTCGCGGTAACCGACGCGGACGACCCGTTGACGTTCGAATCGCCGCCGTATACGACGCTGATAGTGTCGGATCCCGGCGCGAGTTGCCCGGGATATATGGTCAGGGTCGCCGTCGACTGACCGGTCCCCGGAACCAGAGTGGCGTTTCCGAGCAGGATCTCGCCGGGTTGCGTTCCGAACGGAATGGTGACGCCGCTCTGATTGGCGACGATGGTGCCGGTGGGCGCGACTCCGGAAGCCGACGCAACGGTGATCGTCAAAGTGATGGTGTCGCTCATGGTCGCCGTAGTTTTATCCGCGCTGACGGTCATGGATGTCTGCGAGCCGACACTGTTCCAGGCATTCACCAGATTGGCGACGTCCACCGATCCCAAACCGGTGGCCTGATCGTAGCCGGGAGCCGCCACAAATCCGAGCGTTCCCGTGGAACAATCCGGTGTGCCCGGCACACAGGGCACCAGATTATCGCCGGTGGTGATGTCGTGAAATGCGTTCGAGCCCGCGGCGGCGAGCTGATAAAGATCCGGGTTGATATTTCCGAGGCCCGCCTGCGCGAGAATGGCGCGCGACACCAGCGATTGGTTGAGAAGCGCGACGATTCCGGCAAAAACCGGCGCCGCGGCGGACGTTCCTCCATCCGTGGCGCAGGTGCCCTCCGTGCAAACGACGTAGGGATCGTGAAAGGGCGACGCCGCCATGGCAACGTCCGGCGTATCCCGAGCGCCGTCGTTCGGGACGTTCGGCCCCGCCTGCCACGCGGGTTTGGCATAGAGCACGCTTGCGCCGCCGGCGCTGGCCGCGATCGCCCCGAGCAAGCCCGTATCGTTCCACGCTTTTTCCGGGATGTACCCGGTGGCTGAGCCTCCGTTGGGTCCGTTCGTCGTGCTCCAGAAACTCTGCGAGCCTTCATTGAATTCCGTGCCGCCGACCGCGGTGATTTCAGGAATACTTGACGGAAATTGAACAAAAGCGCCATTGGACGCGGCGGGCGAATAAAATTGATCGTCGCAACCGGCGGGTCCGGCATCTCCGGACGCATTGACAAAAGTCATTCCCTGCGCATTGCCCTGCTGTACCACCGATTCGAGCATTACCGCCAAATACGCGCGTTCGGTTTCGCAGCCGCCGTAGCTGCTGGTGACGACCGGCGCCAGGTTCTGATCGACGGCATAAATGCGAGCCACTTCGGCGTCGCTTGCATAAACGTAAATCAAAGTCGCATTGCGCGCGATCGCGCCGGTCCATTCGAGATCGAGATCGGCCTCGGGCAACGCCCCGGTGATGCCTGGATTCGCTCCGTAGAGCACCACTTGGGGAGTCGACGCAGGCAGGTTGAATTTCGCGCGAAAGTTACGAATGTCGGTGTAACGCGCTTCAAGCTCCGATTCGCCCAGAACCGCGATATTGATTCCCGTTCCCGTGATCCCATTGTTATAAAGCGGAGCGATATCGTAAATTGTGGCCAGATCGTCCGGCGCGAGCGAATGAGTTCCGTCGCCATTGTTGTAGTGGGCCTTGGGATGAAAATCGTCGAGCCCGATCACGGACTCGATGACCGGCGCCAGCGCCTGAGGAATCGAAATCTCGGCCGAGTTCGCGTAATGCGGTTCGCCATGCGTATTGTAGCGATGCAGCGCCGCGCCGAAAGCTGCCTTCACCTGCGCCGCCGTGCCGCTGAAACCGATCCAGTTGCGTCCGCGCGCATGATGGTCGATGGTGAAGCCGTGCGAGCGTAGCCAGGAATCGATGGTGTTGACGTCTTCCTGGGCCAGCCCGAATCGGTCGCCGTAGGTCTCGGGCGTAAGCCATCTCCGGAAATTCGCGGAGCGGGAATTTTTGAGATCGGCGGACAACGCGGCCATATCCGCCTTCTGAGCGGCGGATTGCTTGAAGCCGATGATCATCGGTCCGATCGGTCGGGACGGTTCCACCTCTCCAGCGTCGGATGCAGCGCGCGCGGCGGGCGGTTGGGTTCCTGCCAGAACAATGCGATGAGAATCGTCAATGGGTCCTGCGATTCGGGGTGGTGCGGCGGCAAACGCAGGGCTCAGAAATATCGCGATAAAGGGCAGGAATTGTACGCGCATTCCTGCATTATAAGAAACGTTACAGTTGGAGCGAAACCTGATTTTTGGGTTAATTTTCCGCTAGCTCGCCCTTCATCGAAATTTTAAGATTGAGCTTCCGGAGCGCGGCGCGGCAGCATGAACGCCGCAGCTAAATCCGGCGAGGACACCGACGATCGTGAACATGGTTCGTTCGCGAGACCTGTTAACGTGCTCAGGTCGAACGCCGGCGACGCGGCCCAATACATGCCGCAATGGAACCGCGCGGCGATTTTCAGTGTTAGCGGTGCTCTTGGCCCGAGCGGTCTGCCAGCGCCTAACCCGCCAGCTGCCGTCTCGGCGCGCCCGCTGCATTCCCGCGCTCACGGAACAGACCGACGATCAACCTTGGCGTAAAAATACCAGTACCGTGGGTCTATCTTCTCGCGCTCGGTTTCGTGTATTCTACAATACTGCTTCGTTCATTCCACGTCCCCACGTCGGAAAAAATGCCGACGGCCAGCCGTTGGTGTGCGCCGGCGATTCCTGTTACGTGGAATCGCCACTTTCGGCGTTTGCAGCAGAGACCGATACGTAGTGCGAGTAGATATGAGTGATCGTTAAGATGATACATAAAAACAAATTTGTCTGGGGCCTGTTCTTCTGGCTGGGCGCTGTGGCGTACGGCGGCAATCCGATCATTATCGGCAGTACAACTTACGTTCCGGGAACGACCACCGAGTCGTTGTCCACTCCCTTTACCTCCATCACCGGGCAGGCGACCGCGAATGCATACTCCGGGTACGTTCTCGTCAACGTGTCCGGCACCGGCCAATCGGCAGGCGCCGCATATAACGACGCATTTTATGTCTTGGGGAGTGGTTCGCCATCACACGACCCATCTTACTATCAGATCCGCTACAGCACTGCGCCGATGAGCGCTTTTGAGCCGCAGTTTGACGCTTACAACTTCATCGTCTACGACGCCATTGCCGGAACGCAGGTCAATTTTCCTTACGTACCGGCCTATCAGGCAAGTAATACTTATTCCTTTGTACTGCCCGTGCCCGGAGGCGGTCCGAGCGTACTTTACTTCGGTGTGTCAGATGGTGACTACTCGGATAATACCGGCAGTTACTCGATCACGGTCACCCAACTGCAAGCTAGTGAGATGACTACTGCCTTTGCTCCGACGCCCGGGGTCAGTACAAACATGGTTTCCGGAACGCAATGGCCAGGCGGCGATCCCTTTCTGCAGCGTCAAAACGAGCCATCGATGGCGGTGTCATCGCGCAACCCGATGCACGTGGTCGCCGGCGACAACGATTACCGGACCGTCGATCTGCCATTCGTGACCGGCGCGGAGGAGACCGGCGATGCCTGGCTAGGCTTCTTCACCTCCTATGACGGCGGGCAGACCTGGACCAGCGTCCTGGTGCCCGGTTATCCGCAGGACGTCTCGGCCCAGGGCGCGAGTTCTCCCCTACACGGCTTGAACGCCGGCGCAGATCCCGGAGTGCGCGCCGGTCCGAATGGGATGTTCCTTTACAGCGGCCTCGCGTTCGATCGCGATGAAAGCGCGAGTTCTGTTTTCGTCGCCCGCTATGTGGACGACAACAACAACGAAAGCGGTAACACCGTTCGCTATCTTGACACTCACGTCATCGCCCAGGGCAGTGAGACCAACAACAACAGTTTCCTGGATAAGCCCGCCATCGCGGTGGATATTCCGCGCGGGACCAATACCTGCACGATCACCGGACCTGGCGGCAATGCGGAGACCATTCCGGCATTCAATGTTTATGTGGCCTACACGCTGTTTTACGGCTCGGAGTCAGTGGCCAATCCCAGTGCTCAGATCATGCTTTCGCAGTCGCAAGATTGCGGCGTGACCTGGAGTGCTCCCATGAATGTCAGCAACCCTTACGGCGAAGGAGGCGCGTACACCAACCAAGGCGCCCAGATCGCCATCGATCCCAACACGGGGACGGTCTTTGTTTTCTGGAGAATCTTCGCGGATCCCGCCACGGGTGACAGCAATGCGGTCACCGGGCAGGCTTATCCGTTGAGCGGAAACGCCGTGTCGCAATCAAACTTTCAAAGCGCCGGGTACTTCCTCATTAACTCCTTTGATCAGGGCACCAGCGACTATTCATTCCGGACCAATGCTTATCCGGCAATCGCGGCGGATGACCACAGCAACCTGTATGTCGCGTGGTCGCAACGCGGGCTCGCACCCAACGGGGACGCGCAGATCGCGATGAAGGTTCTCAATTTCGGATACGGTGCGAACGGGGTGTACCTTAACGATGAGTCGGCGCAGATTACGGTTGATCCCTACAATGGGCCGGGTCACCAGATTATGCCGGCGCTCGCTTACTCCGCCGGAAAACTCACGGCTGCCTGGTACGATTTTCGCGACGACGATGCGGAGTTCCTCTACACGCCGTTAAGCACGCCCGGGGAGTATTCGTTTATTTTGGAGCCGCTGGCGACGCCCATCTTCCAAACTCAGATCGTCGATCCGCCCGAAGACGGGGGCACCCTGCGTCATACGGTGGATGTGCGCGCGGCGCAGGCTCCTTCGGCCGGATTGGGAGGGAACACGGTAAGCTTCCAACCGTCGGTGCTGGTCTCCCAGTATGCCTATGGCAGTCCCGCTCCGGCGAGCAGCAGCAGCCCGATCGAGCAGCTCGAATTCGACGCACCGAACCTGCCGCTGTTCGAAGGGGGCACCGTTCCTTTCGTCGGCGACTATATCGATGTTGCCGGTCCCACTTTTATCTCCAACTCGAGCGGTGCATGGCGCTATAACACCCTCCCGACAGACCCGGATAATACGCATATTGTCTGGACGGATAATCGGAATGTCATCGCTCCCGCGAATGGCAACTGGCAGGATTACACCGCGGTCGGCCTCACCGCCGGAGCCGTAAGCATCTATGATTCAACCCAGACGATCCCGCAATCCTGCACGGTGGGACAGACGGGCATGCGCAATCAGGACATTTATGCCGCGAGCTTGAGTCCCGGCGTCATCATGGGAGCCATGGGCAATACCAAGCCGCTCTCGACGACTTTGCAGCGCGAATTTTCGGTGACCGTTCAGAATACGGCGTCGCAGGCGGCCAGCTATCGCCTTACCATCACCTCGCAGCCGGTGGGCGGAACGGCCTCGTTCCTGCAATCCTCCGGCCCGGCCCTCACGCAACTCGACATTATGATTCCGGCGCTCTCGAGCGCCTCCCGGTCCCTGTATCTCACCTCATCGAATCCGGCGGCGTCGGTTCTGGTCACGGCGCAGCAGATCAACATGCCTGGCGGTGTATTGGTCTCGAACGGACTGAACGCTTCAGTCACGCTGAACCCCGATATCTCCAACCCGAATATTTCGAATCCGAATATTTCGAACCCGAACATTTCCAATCCGAATATCTCGAACGCGGAAGTCTACAACCCGAATATCTCGAATCCTAATATTTCCAACCCGAATATTTCCAATCCGAACATTTCCAACCCGAATATTTCGAATCCCAATATTTCGAATATCACGATTGCGAACCCGAACATCTCCAATCCGAATATCTCCAACCCGAATATCTCCAATCCGAATATTTCGAACCCGAATATATCGAATCCCAATATTTCCAATCCCAACATCTCCAACGCGGCGTTAACGGACGCGAATTATATCGTGACCAATTACGGCAATACGACCACCAGCTATAACGTGCAGTTACTCCAGAATCAGCCGACGCCCAACATGGTGGAGGTGCAGTTGATCGTCTCCGGAATTTATACTACGCCGGTAGCCAACTCCTGTACTCTCGACGTGGAGGCTCACTATGTGCCGATTCTGAATGTGACTAATCCGGCGCTCCTGAATACCGTGAACACGCCGTCCACGTCCACGCCTCCTGATCCGAATTCCTATACCGTAGTGCTGGCGCCAGGTGAGCAGATCATGGTGACGGTCCGGGCCTATGACTTCACCACCAACAATGACGCGGCCGCGCTGGCGCACTACAATCCAGGCACGGCAATCTCGCCCGTGATCGTCAGCACCGCGGTCAGCACAGGTTCGACGACGCCATCCGTATCTCTCACGATCACCAGCACGGCCATGAACCTGACCTCCGCGACCGAAGGCACTATGTACTCGCAAAGCTTGCAGGCCATCGGCGGAAGCGGCGCCGGGTACCAATGGTCGTCAAACTCGCTTCCCCCCGGGCTGAACCTTACTCCCGGCGGCACGCTGCAAGGAACCCCGAGCACGTCCGGCAGCTACACCTTCCAAGTCCAGGTGACGGACAGCGCCCAGAACACCACCGCAAAAACGCTGACTTTGACCATCTATCAGACACCCGTCGCACAGTTGACGGGGCCGTCTTCGGCGGTCTACGGCTCAAGCTTCCCGGTGACGCCGCAGATCACTTCCGGAGACACGGCCACGGCGACAATCATGGCCTCCGGACCTTGCCAGATCACGGGCGCCAGCGTCCAGATGACGGCCGGCAGCGGCACGTGCCAGCTGACCGCCAACTGGCCGGCGTCAGGATTCTTTACCGCCGGAACCGCGGTGCTGCCGGTCACCGCGACGAAAGCGACCTTGACCGTGACGGCGAACAGTCCCGCTCCGATCAACTTCGGCCAGGCGATTCCCGCATTCACCGCCAGCTACACCGGCTTCGTGTCGCCTGACAATCAGTCGGTACTGACCGGCAGTCCCAGCCTGACGACAACCGCGACGCAGTATAGCGCCCCGGGAACCTACTCCATCGTGGCCGGGCCGGGCACGCTGGCCGCGGCGAACTACTCGTTCACGTTTGTGAACGGAACCCTCACCATTAATTCGACCGGCTCTGTCCCCGCCTCGGGCACGGCGTGCAACGGCGCGTACACCGGAGCATTCTCGGGCAACATTACCGTGTCCGCGGGACAGATCTGCGAACTCGACGGCGGCAGCGTGTCGGGAAATCTTACGTCTACCGGCGGCATCGTGATTCTGATGAACGCGACTGTATCCGGCAACCTCCAGATCAGCGGAACGGCCACCGGCGCCGGCGCGTCGCTCGAGCACCAGGTGTGCGGCTCGCAGGTGAAAGGCAACGTGCAGTTCCAAACCGACCACAACCCGCTGGTCATGGGCGGGGCTCAGGGAACCAGCTGCGGGCCGGTTACGGTAAACGGAAATCTTCAGGTACTGAGTAATTCCGCCTCCACCACGATGTCTTACGTCACGGTGTCCGGCAGTCTACAGGCGGAAAGCAACTCGGCTCCGGTATCGGTCACCTATGACAAGGTACAAGGGGCGATCCAGGTCCAAAGCAACAGCTCTACGGTGTCTGTCGCGAACGACACCACGCAAGGCGCGATGCAGGTGCAAAGCAACACCTCCAGCGTGGCCGTCACCGCCAACACAGTGACAGGGGCTCTACAGGTGCAAGACAACAAGTCTACGGTGACGGTTACCGGCAACACCGTGACGGGTGCTCTACAGGTAGAAAGCAACACTGGACCGTCGACCACCGTATCGAACAATACCGTCACCAGCACTCTCCAGTGCAGTGGCAATACCACAATCACCGGCAGCGGCAATAAGGCGCAGACCAAGCAGGGGCAATGCGCGACGTTCTAGCAGGGTGGTCTTTCCCCTTTTTTAAGCACCCTGCCAGGCGCCTCTAAAATCCGGGTGGCGGGTTGATTCGCGATCCGCCCCCGCCAGTGATGGCGGGGCTATAACGGGCTATAACGCTCACTACAGCCCCGCCAGTGATGGCGGGGGCTCTCCATCCTTCACGATCAACGCGGATTTCAGGCGCCGCCACGTGCCGAAGCGGCTTGAGGTGGGTTACCCTAATTCGATGATGGAATCGCCGGAACCCCCGCGGGCCGAGTTATTGATCCTCGCGAACGGCGTCAAGAAGGTCATGCGTCTGTCCGCGGACCGATACCGGCTGGGCCGCGCGCCGGCGAATGAAATGTCGTTCACCGACGTCGCCGGGCTCTCGCGCGAGCATCTCGCCATCGAACGCGACGGAGCCCGCTGGGTGGTCCGGGACCTGGGCAGCACCAACGGAAGCCTGGTCAACGGAGAACGCCTTTCCGGATCGCGCGCTTTGCGCTCCGGCGACCGCATCACAGCCGGTCAAATGACGTTGGTTTACAGCGAAAGCGTGCCGGCCCGGGCCGCCACCGTGGTCTTCACGGATGACGAATCCACCACCGCCGGCGCCATTACGATGTCGGAGAGCATTCAGGGACTGATCGGGGAGGAAGCCGGAGAGAGCAGCCGGCACATGCGCGCCGTCATCACCGCCGGCCGCGAGTTGGCGACGCATCTACCGCTCGAGAAGCTGTTCGATCTGATTCTGGAACTTTCCGTAGAGGCCGTGGGAGCCGCGCGCGGCGTGCTGATGACGCTCGAAGGCGGAGAATTACAAGTGCGATCCGCCAAGGGCCAGGGATGGCGCATCAGTTCCCACGTTCGCGATCTGGTGATCCAGGAGAAGCGCTCGCTGCTGGTGCGCGACGCCTTGATGGATGCCGCGCTCGCCGCCCATGCCAGTATCGTGCAGAACCAGATCCGCAGCATGATGGCCGTGCCGCTGCAAACCGAGGAACGCGTCATTGGGCTGATCTATCTGGATTCTTCGCATCCGGTCAAGGAGTTCACCAGGCACGACTTGAGCCTGCTGACCGTCATGGCGAACATGGCCGCCGTGCGAATCGAAAATGCGCGTCTGGCTGAAGTGGAGCAGGCCGAGCGCCTGCGGGCGCGCGAAATGGAACACGCCGCCGCCATCCAGCGCTCCCTGCTGCCAAGCCAGTTTCCTCCCTTCCCGGACCGCACGGATTTCGAACTGCACGCCGCCATGGTACCGGCCAAGGAAGTGGGCGGCGATCTGTTCGATTTTTTTCTGCTCGATCCCGAGCGTCTCGGGTTCCTGGTGGGCGATGTTAGCGGCAAGGGTGTGCCCGCGGCGCTGTTCATGGCCATCACGCGCACGCTGCTGCGCGCGGCCGCGCAGCACCAGGCTTCGGCCGGAGCCTGTCTGACTTACCTCAACGAATCCCTGGTGGCGCAGAACGCCTCGGGGATGTTCGTCACCCTGTTTTACGGCATTCTCAACACGCGCACAGGCCAGTTCGACTACTCCAACGCAGGCCACAATGCGCCGTACCTGTTTTCGCCAGGCGGGTCGGTTCGGCCCTTGAAGGAACGCGGCGGCCCGATGCTGGGCGTGGTGTCCGGAGTTCAATATCCAACGCGAACCACCGAAATTCAGACCGGCGAAGGAGTGCTGGTCTTCACCGACGGCGTGACGGAGGCCCGCAACAAAGAGGGCGAGTTCTTCGAGGACGCCCGGCTCGAAGCATTCCTGGCCGCCCATGCCTCGCTGCCGGTGGAGGAGCTGGTGCGCGGCCTGCACGCCGAGGTGGAGCGCCACGAATCCGGAGCTCCTCGCGCGGACGACATCACCGTGCTCGCGGTTCGCCGGCGCGGCTGATTTCGCCACTCGAACCTCAACGACCCCGCCGCGGGGATTCACGCTTCGCAGACGAAATGTTCGATACTGTTGGAGAGTATTGATGGTTTGCCCCGCCTGTCAGCACGCTCTCCCGGTCTCTGCGAAGCACTGCCCGGCGTGCGGCGCCGCTACGCCCGTCGACCCGGAGGCCACCCGGAAAATTGATCTGCCCGCCGACGACTCGACACCGGTCATCGATGCGCAGGGCTGGTCAAGAGCAGTGACCACTTCCCAAGCGGCCGCCTACAACGATGTGGTCCTCGCCAAGGGTTCGATTCTCGGGGGGCGCTACGAAATTCTCAAAACGCTGGGCGAGGGCGGGATGGGCGCGGTTTTCCAGGCTCATGACACCGAGGTCGACCGGATCGTTGCGCTCAAAGTGATACGCCCGGAATTGGCCGGCAGCGGCGACATCCTGCGGCGTTTTCGACAGGAGCTCGTGCTGGCGCGGCAGATCACCCACCGCAATATCGTTCGCATTTACGATCTGGGCGTGGCCGGCGGCGTGCGCTTCATCAGCATGGAGTACATTGACGGCCAGGAGCTGGGAAACACCCTGCGGACGCGCGGCAAGCTGCCACCGAAGGAGGCGGCGGAGATCATCCTGCAAGTCTGCTATGGTTTGGCAGCGGCGCACGCGGAAGGCGTCGTTCATCGCGACCTGAAACCCCAGAACATCATGGCCGACAAGCAGGGCCGCGTCGCCGTGATGGACTTCGGGATTGCCCATTCGATGGGCGTTAGCGCCCTGGCGGGGGAGGATGCCGGAAGCGGGCCGCAGGCCGCCGCGCACCTCACGCAGGTGGGGTCGCTGGTCGGAACTCCGCGCTACATGTCGCCGGAACAGGCGCGGGGCGAAAAGGTGGACCATCGTTCGGACCTCTTCACCACGGGCCTGATTCTGTATGAGCTCATCCTGGGTGATTTGCCTCCGCGGCCGGCCGCTTTACCGGCAATTTTGTTGCAACGGAGCACGCAGCCGATTCAGCCGCCAATCGAAGTCGATCCGCAGATTCCCGCTGCTCTGAACAAAATCATCGTCCGATGTTTGAAGCTCGACCCGGCGGAGCGATACCAGTCAGCCGAGGAAATGGCGCGGGATCTGGAACTCTGGCTCGGCTTGCGGAAGCCGCCTCAAAAGACCTGGAAGCTGGTGTCCGCCATGGTCGCCCTGATCCTGGTCGTGGCCGCGGCTCTCGCCTATACTTTGCGGCCGAAGGTAACCACCGCGCATGCTCCGGTGAAGGTTCTGATTTCCGACCTGGCCAATAAGACGGGCAATCCGGTGCTCGATGGAACGCTCGAGCCGGTCCTGGGCACCGCGCTGGAAGGCGCGTCTTTCATCACCACCTATAATCGCGGTCAGGCCAGGAAAACGCTGGTGAGTCTTTCGAGAAACGGGACTCTCGACGAAAACGGGGCTCGGCTGGTGGCGCAGCGCGAAGGCGTGGGCGTGGTGGTTTCCGGCTCCATTCAGCGGGATGGAACAAAGTACGCCGTCACGGTTCGCGCTCTGGATGCGCGAACCGGTAAAGTCATCGACCAGGAAAAAGCGTCGGTGGCGTCGCCAAACGGGCTTAGCCGGGCGGTGGGCCGCGTCGCCTCCGGCCTGCGTAAGGCGCTCGGCGACGTAACTCCGCAATCGGTCCAGATTGCCGCCGCGGAGACGTTTTCCTCCCAGTCGCTCGAAGCGTCGCAGCAGTACGCGCAGGCGCAGGAGCTGCAGTGGCAAGGGAAGTGGGATGACGCGCTCAAGGCTTACAGCCGCAGCACCCAGCTCGATCCCCAGCTTGGGCGCGCCTTCGCCGGCGAGGCGGTCATTCTTGCCAACATGGGCCGCAAAGACGAAGCGGAACAGGATTTCAAGCTGGCCCTGTCGAAAATCGATCGCATGACCGACCGCGAAAAATACCGCACCCGGGGCGCGTATTACCTGATGGAACGCGACTACGATAAAGCGATCGAGCAGTTCAAGGCGCTCGAAAAGCAGTACCCGGCCGATTCGGCCGGCATCGCCAACCTGGCTTTGGCCTACTTCTATGCGCGCAATATGCCGGCGGCGCTCGAAGAAGGCCGGCGCGCGGTGGCGATTTACCCGGACAATCTTCTCCAGCTCAACAATGTCGGACTGTTCGCGATGTATGCCGGAGATTTTGACACCGCGATTCGCGAATCGGAGCTGCTGCTGAAGTTGAATCCCTCTTTCGAGAAGGGCTACATCTGCATGGGCATCGCGCAGCTTGCGAAAGGCGACGAAGCCGCGGCCGCGGAAACATACCGCAAAGTGGCGCCGCTGAGCGTGTGGGGAGCTTCGGCTTCGGCGGTAGGGTTAGCGGATCTGGCCTTGTATGAAGGTCGTCCCGGCGATGCACTCCCGGTCCTCGAAAAAGGCGCAACCGCGGACCTTGCCGCCAAGGACAATTCCCGGGCAATGGCGAAGTGGGTGATGATGGCGCAGGCTTTCCTGATGAAGGGCGAACTCTCCCGGGCCGTCGCGGCCGCGGAGCGCGCTTCCAAAGACGGCGCCGACGAAAACCTGCTCTATCCGGCCGCGATGGTTTTTCTGCAAGCCGGTAAAGCGGACCAAGCCCTGGAATTGAGCCGGCGACTCAACCAGCGCCTGGCGCCCGATCCGGGCGCTTATGCCAAGCTGATCGAGGCGGAAGCTCAATTGCGGAACAAAGCGTATCGCGACGCGATTCGAACCTTCCAGGACGCCAACAAAATTTCGGACACCTGGCTGGGCCATTTCGGTCTGGGCCGTGCGTACCTGGAAGCGGGCGCGTATCCGGAGGCCGACGCGGAGTTCGATGCTTGTGTCAAACGGCGCGGCGAAGCTACCGCCGTTTTTCTTGACGATGAGCCGAGTTGGCGCTATTTCGCCCCGGTTTACTATTACCTTGGCCGGGCCCGCGAGGGTTTGCAAAGTCCCGGAGCGGTCGACGCTTATCGAAATTACCTGAATATTCGCGCGAAGAGCGTGGACGATCCGTTGGCCAGGGACGCCAGCAAAAGGCTCCGCGCGATCGAAGCCCACCAAGGGCCGGGACGATAAGTGCGGCCGGAATTCGTCACCTATTTCAGGATGGGTGACAAATGTGGGGCAGGCTTATAGCCGGCGGATTCGTAAACGGGCGCCCAGGCTGCGAGCCTGCCCCACACGCATCAGCGGGGAGTGGACGATTCATGCGGCGGCCTTCCCGGCGACGCGATCTGAGCGCCATGGCCATCCTCTCCGAATGCGCCTCGTGGCGGATCGATGTTAGGATACTTTTCTGCCATGGCCTCGCAAACTCCCGTGATCTCGATGCGCAATGTCAACCATTCTTACGGAACGGGCCCGCTTCGCCGGCAGGTCCTCTTCGATGTCAGCTGCGACATCTGGCCCGGCGAGATCGTGATTGTCACCGGACCATCCGGGTCCGGCAAAACCACGGTTCTCACGCTGGCCGGTGCGTTGCGCTCGGTGCAGCAGGGCAGCATGCGGATCTTCGGCCAGGAACTGAAGGGCGCCGGCGCCCGAACGCTGGTTCGGATCCGGGAGAGCGTGGGGTTCATCTTTCAATTGCATAATCTGCTCGAATGCCTCAGCGCACGCCAGAACGTGCAACTGGCTTTGGGTTTGCATTCGTTGCCCCGGGCCAGGGCGCGTGCCATGACCACGGCCATCCTCGAAGCGGTGGGGCTGGGCGACCGAATGGACCATTTCCCCAGCCAGTTGTCCGGCGGCCAACGGCAGCGGGTCGCGGTGGCGCGCGCGCTGGTGTGCCGTCCGAAAGTGGTTCTGGCGGACGAACCGACGGCCGCGCTGGACAAACAGTCCGGGCGCGACGTGGTGGAGCTCCTGCGGCAACTCGCGCGCCGCGAAGGATGTGCGGTTCTCCTGGTCACCCACGATCACCGGATTCTGGACATCGCCGACCGCATTATGAAGCTCGAAGACGGACGCCTCGAATCGTTCGGAGCGGTGATGTCGCCGTACGCCGGCCACCTGCTGACCGCATTGTCGCAGGTGCCCGACAGCGAGCACCTGGAAGCGCTGCTCAGCCAGCTCAAGGAAGGCGAGTTCCTGGATCTGCTGAGGGGGATGGCGGCGGAATGCGAGCAGCTTTTAAACGTCCTGGGGATGGGCGATCGCGATTCCGTGCGGCGTTTGTTTCAGGATCTGTTGCAGGTAGTCTGCGCGAAGATTGCAGGTTTCCTGGCGGCGGAAGGGGCGCGCCTGCTCATGCTCCGCGACGGACAGCTTCAAACGGCGACCGCCTCGGGTGAGCCGGGCGAGCCTCGCCCGGATCTGGCCGGCCCGGCCATCGAACGAGGTGAAATCGTGAACGTTTCCGGAGACGGCCTGGGTCGCGGCGTGCGTAGTATGTTATGCGTGCCGATAACCGCGCGCCACCAACGGATCTGCGCCGTGGCGCAGTTAGTGAATAAGCGCGGCCGCGATGGATTCACCAAGGCCGACGAGCGGGCCTTCCGGGATTTTGCCGGCCCCCTGGGATTAATCGTGGAAGGCTGGCAGCATCTGACGGATTCGAATTGATCGGCCGAGTCCTTCACGGAGCCCCGTCGAGCGTCAGCACATTGCTCGAAAAATTTCCTGCAATCGCCTGGAGCTGGATCGAGCTGGACCCTGCCGCCGGCTGTGGTGCGATGAAATCGAGCTCGGTGACGCCGGCGGCGCCCGCGGAGATTCCCAGAACCTCGGCTGGCGCACCATCGGCCTGAAGAACGGGCGTTTGAGCGGGGACGCCCAGTCCGGTCAGGAAGATTGATATGGTTTCGCCCGGCTGAGCGGGGTTCGATGCGGAAACCGGCAAAGAATCCGCAGTGTGCAGCGCCAGGGCGGCGCCCGTCCCGCTGCCGTCGGCGCTAAACATCGCAGGTACCGCAGGCGCAAGAAGAACGTTCACGATATCCTGCCCCATCGCATTACTCACCGAAAGCGGGACCAGTCCTGGCGATTCGGCGGGAAGGATGGTATTGATCTGGCTGGCCGATTGATACAGAACCGGAGCGGCAATCCCGCCGACGGTCACCGACGCGCCATCCAGGTTCGAACCGTAGATCGCCACCAACATGCCCGGAGCGCGGCTGAGCGTAGGCAGGTTCGCCGCCGCGGGCGCGACCAGAGCGATTTCAGGGCCCGGCTTCACCTCCAGGGCGACGTGGCCGCCCGCTGCCACGGGCAAAGGGTAAGTGTCTCCATTCACGCGAACCTGATACTGGCCCGCGGGAAGGTAGTCCCCGAAAAAAGTCCCTTCTGTGTTCCGCGCCAGATCGCCTTGCTGCGGAGCGTTCATCACCACCGCCGTTCCCGGATTCGCAACCGGATTTCCGGAGCTGCCGTAGGCGGCCAGCAGCACGCCGCCGTATTGCGAAAGCACTGGATCCGCGGAGGCGTCCGATCCAATCGTCTGCCAATCTGTGCCGCCGAGCAGGAAGGAGGTCACAATCTGATAGGTGGGATGATCGGGGCCGGTGACGTCCGCGATCCCCGGACCGATGCACAGCAGAGACGGAAGGTTATCCGCATGACAGTAGGGCAGCACCCGGACGCGGGACGCGCCCAGCGTTGCGGCCAGTGAGGCCGAGGTCAGGCTGACCACGCCATCGTTCGAATGCGGCGCATTGGAGCTTTCTCCCAAATTTCCGGCGATCGAAAGAGCGTCGACGCCGCGCAGATCGTCCTGGCGCTGGTTCCAGGTTGCCAGGTCCCAGAGAAAGCTGCTGCCGGCGAACATTTCCACCGCTTGCGAGTCCGTGACATTCCCGCCCAGCAGACCCGCGATCGCCAACGCTCCGGTATTCGGCGTGGCGATAAACACGGCCTTACGAATCATCACGTTTGCCGGCGGGGAGAAGCCTCCCTGCGGCTGCTTCCCGGCCAGCCAGGCGCGTACAATCAACCCGCCCATGCTGTGCGCCACCACGTCCACCTGCGGCACGCCAAGTCCCGCCAGGAAATTGCCGAACGCCTGCGCCAGTTCCTCGATGTCTGGCCGCGCGCTTCCGGTGGTTCCGGGCTGCACCGAGCAATTATCGAAGAAGTACACCTGCCACCCGGCCTCCACCAGCAGCGCCTGCATGGACCCGAACGTGGCGGAAGAATCGGAACTCCCGTTGCAAGTCGCCTGATAACCATTCAACAGCACCACCGGAGGAAGAGTGGCTTGTGCCAACAGCGGCGCGGCGCAGGCAATCAGACCGGGCAAACCGAGCTTCATTCCTGTCCTCATGTTCATGAGAAGATTTCCGCCGGGTCCGCTTTGCGCAGTGCCAGCATCGCAAGTGCGCCCGAACCCGTACACATAACAAGGGTGAGCAGATACACCTCAGTCGAACGCACCACGGTCATCTCCAGCGGCAGCAGCGTCGCATTTCGGGTGACGTCATAGATCGCCTCCGCCATCAGCGCTCCGGGAATAAATCCAAGCACCGACATCAGCACCGCTTGCGCCAGCACCACCAGGGCGAGCTGAATGTCCCGGTATCCCATGGCCTTCATGGTGGCGTATTCGGCCCGATGGTTGGAGACATCGCTATAAAGAATCTGGTAAACCACCACCGATCCGACGACCAGTCCCATCAACAGCCCGGCTGTGAAGACAAACCCGATCGGCGAAACACGAAGCCAATACACTTTTTCCTGCTCCTGAAATTCGGCCATGGGGACAAAGCGGACGTCGGCGGGAAGAGCGGCGGCCAATTTTTTTGCGATTTGATCCGCATCCGCACCCGGGCGGACCCGAATCAGTCCCAGCGCGGGGAGCGGCGAGCTGGTGCCGGCGGTGAGCATGCGGTAGGTGCTGTCGCTGGCGATGATATGGCCGTCCGTGCCAAAACCCGGACCCAGCCGGAACAGGCCCACCACCTCCGCTTCGCGGTGCGAGGCCTGAACCTTCACCCGATGCCGCGCGCGCGTCTCGGCGGCGATGGGTCCGAACATGCTTCTCGACAGACCGTCGAACAGCAGCGTGCCCGGTTGGGTCAAGGCGTCGAACCGCACCGGCGGGCCCTCGAAACGGAAAACGTTCTCCGCGGGATCGATGCCCAGCAGAACAATCTGATGCTCTTTGTAATCGGCCGGATTTTTCAGCGCCGCCCATCCGATCTGGAGCGGCGCGCAGGACCATACGCCAGGGACCGCCAGCGCCTGCGCGAAGCGCTCTTCCGGAATCACGCCGGCGCCCTGCTCAAACTGATATTGCCAGCTGGTCATCACGATATCGGCGTTGAGGTGCGAATACAGCCGGTTGGCGGTGTCCAGCAGCGAGTCCCGCAACCCGATCTGGCCCAGCATCAGCGTGACCGCGAACGCAACTCCGGCCAGCGCCGCCGCAAAGTGACCTTTCTGCTTGGTGAGTTGCAGCCAGGCGAGATGAATTCCTGCGGTCATGGCTCAATCAATACGTCCACTCTCGAATCGATGCGGTGCGCCAGCAATTCGGGTTGACTTATGCGGATCCGCGCCTGATAGACTCGCTGGTCGGGCGGCGCGGACGGATCCACCGGCAGCGTCCGGCTCCCGATTTGCGGGCTGATCCAGTCCACCACGCCCTGAATCGATTGCGGAAGCGACGGCGAGCTGATCACCGCGTGCTCTCCGGGGTGAACACGGGCGATATCGGTCTCATAAATCTCGGCCACGACGTTCATACGGCTGGTGTCGGCAAGCGTAACCACGCCGCCGGGGCCCACGGCTTCGCCGGCGCGCGCCACCACCGCGATGACTCGCGCGCGGACGGGAGATCGGATGATTCCCCCCTCCCGTTCGATCCGCGCCCGGTCGCGGTCCACCTCCGCGGCTGCCAATTCCGCTCTCGCCAGGTTCAGATCGGAGGCGCGGACCTCGGTCAGACTCGCCAGTCGATCGCGCGCGGCGTCGAACAAACGATCCGCGTCCTGCGATTTGACGCGGGCCGCCTCCACCTGAACGCGGGGGATAAAATCCTGGCGGGCGAGCGCCTCTTCGCGTTGCAGCTCCTGCCGCGCGGCGTTCGATTCCGATTCGAGGCGCGCAACTTCGGCTTTCAGCGCCAGCACATCGCCGGGTCGCGGACCGGCCTGCAATTGCGCCAGGCGGCTTTGCGCCACGGCTATGCGCGCATCGGCCTGGCGGACCGCGCTTTCCAGTTGCGGAAGTGAATCCAGAATCGCGATGGTCTCACCCGGCGCAACCATCTGCCCTTCTTTCACCAGCAGTCTGGCGATCACCGGAACCTGCCCGAGCAGAGGAGCGGCCGCCACCACAATCACTCCACCCTCCGGTTCCACCCGGCCGATGCACCCCACGCCGGCGGCGATTTTGCCGGCGCGCGGCGCGTCCGCCGAAACCGGCTGCGCGGCGGATTTCGCCTGGCGATAGCCCAGCACCAGCCAGACTCCTCCGGCTAGCCCGGCGAGCACCAACAGAGCGAACCAGGAGCGCCGGCGCAGTCTCCGATCGCCGCCAACGAACTCCGGCTCCGATTCCATCACCACTTCATCCCCGCGACGTCGCCAGTGGCCTCCGCCAGAGCGATTCGCGCCACTTCGTGCTGATACACCGCCATAAGGTAATCGTGCCGCGACTGGAACGCGCGAGCCTCAGCAGCGGCGAGATCAATGCCGCTCGCTTCGCCGGCCTGGTATCGCGCCCGAGTCTCCCCGGAATCCTGTTGCGCGAGCGATGACGTCTGTTCCGCCAGTTCGGTCTGGCGCGCCGCCGCTTGCAGCGATTCAAACGCCAGCCGCACCTGAAGCTCAATCTGCCGCCGGGTCTGCTGCTGGCGAATTTTCGCCTGGCGAATCTGCGACTCGATTTCGGCGAGCTGGCTCGAACGGTGGTGTCCGTCCAGGATAGGAACGCTGAACTCGAACCCAGCCGTATAGGTTGGAGTAGAGACAATGGTGCTGTCTCCCGCCGGCGTGGGAGCCACGGTAAGCTCTCCGGCGTCGGCAAAAACGGCCAGCGTCGGCAAGGACTGCGCCGCGATCGCCTGCTCTTTTTTTCGCAGACCCTCCACCTCGATGCCGGCGGCGGCGAGTTCAGGTCTCGATGCCAACGCCTTCTGAATCGCCTCATCCAGGCGTAGATCATCCCGCCGGTACACCGGCTGGTCTGTTAACTCCACGGTGGAATCCAAGGGCAGCCCGATCGCGGCGACAAGTTGCAGAGCCGCGCTGGCATAAGCGGTTTGCGCGGCGAAGAGCGTCTGGCGAGCGCCGGCCAGATCCAGATTCGCGTGTCGAACTTCGCTGCCGGTGACCATTCCCCTGGATCGGCGTTCGTTCGCCAGGCTGACGCTTTGTTCCGACAACCTGACATTCTCTCCGGCCAGATCCGCCTCCGACTTCGCGCGGAGCGCGTTGAAGTACGCCCGGGCGGTCTCGGCGATAATCTGCCCGGCAAGAGCCTTGCCCTGCGTCCGGACCGATTCGACGGATTCCTCGGCGGCCTGCACCTCCCGCGCGGCAGCCCGGTTCACAAGGCTCTTGGTGGCGCGTACCCGTGCGTCCATGACGGTAAAGGGCCCCACTACCGTCGGAATCTCGACGTTGGCGACGAAGGGAGAGACCGAAGGAAAATCGACGCCGATCGAGCGCAGATCGAAACGGAGAACGCGCTCGTCAATGCCGGCTTCAAGATGCAGAGCCGTCCGGGCGCGAAGTTGCTGCACCTGGCTCTCGGCGACCCGCTCCGCCTCTGCCGCGAGTTGAAGCCTGGGCTGTTTCTCCGGCGCCAGCGCCAGGCGGATCGCTTCCTCGAGGCTTAACCGGATCGGCTCCGCGGCGGCAGCAACAGCAACGCCAGCCAGGAACAACAATAGCCCCGCCCCGATCCGGCGAAAAGACTGCGCTATGGTCATAGGTATTTTATTCTACAGGTGCGCACCCTCGGAAATGACCAGCCCGAACTCGGGCATCTGGTAGATGCGGACGCCGTCGGCCCACAGCGATCCTACGGCTTTCAGCGCATATTTTCCATCGATCTTCTCAATCCCGGTGACTCGCACCTCGGTCTCGATTCGCCGGTTCAACGGCGTCACCTGGCCCCGGTATTTCCAGACCGAATAAGGCGCCGTTTCGAAACGCGGCTGTTCGAATTCACTCCCGATCCCGCGATGGATCGCATAAAACTGGAGGGTTTCAATTAACGCCTCCAGACCGAGCGATCCAGGCTGAACCGGGTCCTGATAGAAATGGGCTTTGAAGTACCAGTCCGCGGGCCGGACTTCGCGGCTGGCCCGGATGCGTCCCCGCAAGGAATCCGGCTCCAGCCACAAGCCGGTAATGCGATCGATCATCAGCAGTTTGCCGGTCGCGATCCGCGGCGGTTTTTGCGCGACGGCGGAAAGGTCCATCTGGAAATCGGACGGCTCCAGAAATTGGGCGAGTTCCCCGGCCGCCGGCGGCAGCCCCACCTGGCGGGCCAGATCGTCTTTGGTGAAAAATCCGAATCCCGTTTTCATGTCCAGCAGCGGCTGCGAATCGAGAAGCATCTGAACATCGAAGGAGACCAGCGTCACCGTTCCCTGCCGCGCCACGCTCGCGAGCGTGGCTCGCGTGGTGATCACGCCGCGGCGGGCGGCGACGGCCCGGTGGATTCGCGCCGAACCGTCCAGGTTGCGGAAATATAATTCCGCCTTCGAGCGAAGCGGGATTCCGGTGAAGCAGCTCAACCATCCGCAGGGCTGTAATCCGGCCTCCAGCAGCAGGGAAAAAGGCATTTCCGGAGTTGCGTTCGAGGTGAAATACCAGGCCTCGGGCGCCAGGTCGAATTCGCATTCGACGCTGGCGCCGGCGCGCTCGATTCCGAACTCGCCATCGACCCGCGTGATCCGCGTCATGCAATGATATGGCGGTCCCGGCAGGCGAGGGCAGCGTTCGTGCCGGTCGAAGCGCGCATACGGTGGCCCGAATGCGCTCGACGGAAATCCCCAGGCGCAGGCGAGCAGCGCGGCATAATCGAGCGGCACGCCATTGACCCGCGCCACCGTTTTCCGCTCGCCGCCCCATTGTTCCAGCTCTGCGCACGGCTCGTCGAGCGGATGGCCGGGAATCAGTTTCAATCCGATCCGCCGGCCATGGAACGCTTTCCGGCCGTCGACGGTGCCGAGCACGTCGGCGTACAAAACCGGTTCCGCGCCGCCGGTGAAATAGTTCACGAACAGATCGCAAACCAGAAGGCTCGATTCCGGCGTCACCTGGCCGCGGCAGCGGAGTTCGAAGGTCTCGCCGGGGGCCGGCTCAAAACGCCAGCCGTCGCGATCGATGGTCAAGCCCAAGGACATCATGTAGAAAGCCATCAACTGGAGACATCCTTCCAGCATGATGGTGCCCGGCAGACACGGATCATCTTTAAAGTGGGAAGTAAAAAGCCAGCTCTCCGGACGAATCCGGTATTCGGCGCGGCAATGACCGCGGCGCCAGGGTCCGCCTGCAAAATCGAGCTCCGTGACCGTGTCGAACAACAGCAGTTCGGCTGGCGCGAACGACGGCGGCCGGTGCTGCGCGGCGGCAAATTCAAAGCCGGCGCCGAAACACTCGTAAATGCGTCCGCCGGCCGCGGCGCGAATCTGCGCGGTATCGTAATGTGGGGCGATGGTTGCCACGCGCGGGACCGTAGGTTCGCCCTGCGGCGCCGGATGCTCCGTTTCCGGATTCCACAGAACCCCCGTCGAGGCGCGCAGTTCCTCATCGGAGAAAAATCCAGCCTGTCCGTTCCGCATCGAGATGGCCAGCCGTTCGCCGGCGAAGCAATCGTATTGAAAGAAAAAAATGCGGGCGTCGCCCTGCCGCGCGTGTCCGGTAATCTGGATCTGGTAGCGCAGGGTTTCGCCGCTGCGGGCCAGTCCGCCGTGAAAGCGGACGTCGCAGCCGAGCATGCGGTAAACGCGGTCCCCGCGCACCTGAAAATCGATGCCGAGCCAGGAAATCAGCATCATGTCCGCCTGGCCGCCTTCAATCATGAGACCCGCGGGAATCCGGTCGCGATGGAGAAACCAGGAATCGCGCCGGATGTCGGTCTCGGTGTGAATCACGCCCAGCTTCATCGATCGCGGTTCGCCTTCGAGCCTGGTCACCCGATCGATGAGCAGCAGCGGCGGCATCGGCAACCGGCAGATGCGCCGGAACGTATCGAGCTCCTGAAACTCGGGACCGTACACTTCGGAAATCCTGCCGGAGGCTGCCTGTTCGAGCTGAGCGCGGTGGAAGACCAGCGCTGGAAGCGCCGGCTTTGCTTCCACCAGGGCCGCTGGCGATCCGCCGCCGGCGAACTGCCGGAACGCGCGTTGCGAGGTTTCCATGAATTCTTCGTGCATTCGCCGGCTGGTTTCCTGGTACCGGGAATGTTCGGCGGCGAGCTGTTTCATGTGCAACTCGACCCTGCCGCCGCGCGCGGCTTGCGGCGCCGTTTTCGGAAGCTTCACCGGCGGCGGATGCGCGGGCAGGCGCAAAACTCTGCGCCGCGATTCAGCCGGCTGCGGCGACAGCCGCCGTTCGAACCTGCTGAGATCGACCTCGATTCCGGCCGCGGCCAATTGCCGGACCGCATGCCCGATCTGCGTGAGCGAATCCACTTGCCGCAGGTCGAGCGGTATGGCGACGTGCTCCCGGTCGCCCAGGATCTTCCGTATCCAGGAAGTACAGCTTCCCCGCGGCCCCAGCTCGAGAAAGACACGAACCCCGTCGTTCCAGGCCCGTTCGATGACGCGCGGATAATCGAGTGTTTCGAGCGCTTGCGCGGTGAGCGCGTCGGCGATGGCCGGACGACTGAGCGGATACGAACGCCCGCCGGCAAGCTGATAAAAACGGGGACCGTCGGCGGGAACAAACGTCTCCCGGTCGTGCAGCGTGCGCCAGGCGCCGGCGAAAGGCTGGAGGTCCGGGCAGTGCACCACCATGTCGAAATCGATCCGCTGCGCCGCCGTTTTCTCGACCCGCACCAGTAGCGAGGCGCAGGCTGCGCCCGGCCCCGCGATCAGATACTCTCCCGGTGCGTGAATGGCCAGCAGGCGCACCAGCGGCGCCGCGTCGAGCAGCTCCCTGAGCCGCGTTTCGGGCGTCAGAACGACCCAGGTCTCCCACGGCGTCCCGTTCACCACGGCGAACTCGCCGCTCAAATGCTCGCTCAGGACACCCGAGGCGACGAACTCGGAGAAGAACCGGTCCGCGTCCCTCCACACCTGAAAGGCCAGCAGACTATTGGTCTCGCCGGCGCTGAAGCCGATGGTGGCGTGCGGCCTCAAGCCCAGCCAGTCGAGCATCAGTCTGGCGTGAACCTGGCACAGCAGAGTATACGCCGCGAGCTTCTCATGCGGAGCCGCAGATCGCGCCTTCTCCTCAAAAATCCACGCGGAAGGAGACGCGAAATCGGGAGCACGCCCGAGGACCTCGTCAACCACGTCGGGAAAAGCCATCAGGAGGCTGCGCCCGGCGCCGTAATAAGAGGCCGCGGCGCCGGGAAACACAAACGCCAGCTCCCCTTTTGCGGACGCGCTTCGGCGGTGGCCCTGCTGCGCCTTCATCGCCTCCATGGCACGCGCTTGTGCGACGGTGGCGGCCATGGACAGCGGCGGCCGATGGAGATGGGCCGCGAAGATCGCACGGCCGCAGGCTCCGCCCAAGGCGGCGACGCGCACTTCGCTTCGGCGCGCCCCCGCAGGCGCGATCCAGGGTCGCCCGGAGGCACGCGCGGCATGCGCGCATTCGAGCACCGCAGCGGCGGCATCCAGCATTCCCGAAGCCGCGTGGGCGTGCCCGAAGCGCGGCCCGATACTCGAAAATGGTTCCGCGGGCGTCACGTCATCGGGGTCAAACACGGCATAAATGCGCTCCCCCGAGGATTCGGCGTCCTCCAGTCGCCGCAGCGCGAAGAAGACCGCGGCGTCGCCCGGCGGCTGTTTTTCCGGCGGCAGAACGGCGCGTGCGGCGGCTTCATGGACCGCGCCGCAGGACAGGTCCGCGGCTCCGGCGATGGCCAAATCGATCCTGCGGCTCTGAAGCGCCCGGGCCGCCAGGCGAAGCGCCACCAGTCCGGAAAGCTCCTCGGCCATCACGGCAAAACTCGGCCCACGCAGGTCGAAACGGCTGCTCACGCGATTCGCCACGATGTTGGCGAGTCCTCCGACCACCGCGGCCGGCGTCCAGGGCGGAAGGCCGGAATCCGCGGGAGGCACGGGAATGCCGGGCATGAGCCGGGAACTCAGCCCGAGGCTGGCCGCTTCCGGATCACAACCCAGTCCGGCGAATACACCGGTGCGGGCGAACGGAATCGCGCCCACTCCCGCCAGCGCCTGGCTCGCCGCCGCCAGAGCGAGGGTCTGCTGCGCCAGGCTGCGTTCCAGATCGGCGGGCGGAAAACCCAGCCCGTCGAGCTCCAGCTCGATCGTGTCGCTGCGCCGGGACCGTTGGTCCTCCCCGAACAGCGCCGCTGCGAATTGACCGGCGTTCGCGCAATCCCCGGCAACGATCCCTAAAGAGACAATAGCGATTTTAGAAGGCGACGGCCGCGGATCGAACAACTCACCAGCGGGGACGGAGCCGTCGGTCCCCTTTTTCAGCATCGTTTCAGAGCGTGGCGACGGCGCGGGATGGATCGCCGGAACAACGGTCTGACCTACCCACTCTTCGACGATCAGGTGCGCGTTGTTGCCGCCAAAACCGAACGCGCTGACGGCGGCTTTTCTGGGCTTGCTCACGTCCCAGCTCTCGTTGACGCGGAGCAGGCGGAACGGCGAGGAATCGAGCAAAGTCACCTGGTCCCGAGGATCCCCAACATGCAATGTTGCGGGTCGTATTTGCGCCTGGAACGCGCCGAGAATTTTCAGCAGACCAGCCATGCCCGCCGCCGTCATGGCATGCCCGAAGTTCGATTTCACCGAGCCGATCGGCACGCTGCGAAGGCCCGCGAAAATCCGGCCGGTGCTGCGCAGCTCACAGGCGTCGCCGACCGGTGTACCCGTCGCATGGCACTCCACCAATGAAATCTCCGCCGGTTCGACCCCGGCGCTCTGGTATGCCGACCGCATGGCCGTTTCCTGACCGTGTTCGGACGGTGTCATCAGGCTGGCGCTGCGTCCGTCATTGGAAATCCCCACGCCGCGGATCCAGGCGTGAATCCTGTCGCCGTCGCGAAGGGCGTCGGAAAGCCTTTTCAGCACCACGAAGGCCGCGCCCTCGGCTGGCAGCAGACCATCGGCGTCTTTATGAAACGGACGGCTGTGCCCGCTCAGGCTCAGAGCTTCCAGAGTGGAAAAACCGACGTGCAGAAACAAATCGTCGGCCCGGCTCACCGCGCCGGCCAGCATGAGATCCGCCCGTCCGGATTCGAGTTCCTCGCAAGCCAAATGAATGGCGTAAAGCGAGGACGCGCAGGCGGCGTCGAGCGCAAACGCGCCCTGGTCGAGCTTCAATGCCTTCGCCAGCAGATGCGCCGTCAAACCGGAGTTAAACCGGCCGATCGGGTCCTCCTCGCGCCCCAGCCAGAAGGATTCGGCATAGCTGGCAAACCTCTCCGTCGGCAGGCACAGCAGACCGAAGATCGCGCCGCTGCGGAGCGGTGTCCCGTCGGGAACATTCAGGCCGGCGTCCTGCATGGCCAGGCGCGCGGTATGGAGCGTCCACTGCGCCATTTCGTCATGCCTTAGGATCTCCTTGGGATCGGCCGCGAATTCGCGGGCATCGAACTTGCCGGCAAAATCCGCCACGTAACCGCCGCGATCGGTGCAGGCGTGTCCGGGCTGCCGGCTCCGCTCGGTGAGGATGGCGCGCCGGGAGACTCGCCAGCGATTTTCGGGACAACTTGAGATCGCATACCGTCCGCCGGCCACCAGATTCCAAAGCTGCTCCGGCGTGGACGCGCCCGGGAAAAGACAACTCCTTCCGACAATTGCAACCGGTTCGATCATGCCTCCGGGGAGAAATACATTTCCACGCCGGTCATCAAGGCGAGCGGTTCTTTTTGGATTGAGAAGGAAATGTCGCAGACGATGCGATTCGCGCCGGCGGAGGCGGAAATCTGGCACTCAATCGGAGCCTCGCCCGTTTCCTGCGGGAGCGCTTCGCGAAGGATATGGATGCATCCGATCCGCATTGGCAGGGTTGGCTGGCCCAGTTCAAAAAATCCCCACAGCCGGGCGAGTTGCAGGCCGCCGTCGAGCATGCCGGGATCGTAGCCTTCGACGGCATGCCGCCAGCGCTCCGCCGCGCGCGGGCGAAGCGTTCCGGCAATGCCTTTATGGGAAACGCCTTCGATGTCGCGGATCAGGCGAAACTCCGGGCCGTGAAAAAGAAGCTTGCCATAGATTTCTTTTTCGCTCCACGGTGCGGCCGACAGGGGTCCCGGATGCGGCGGGAGAGCCGGCGCCGTCAACCCGGGACGAAGAATCGCCTCATAATGGCGCGTGCCATCGGGGGACACCAGCTCGAAAGTGGTTTCATCGCGGGAGCGCACTGTCAACAGATTCCCTCCGTCGTGGAATCTCTCCAGCCGGACGGCGCGAAGCACTCGTATATCGGTGAAACTCGCCGGCTGTGCGCTGCGGCCTTGCGCCGCGGCGGCGCGCAGCAGCAGTCCCACGGCTTCGACCATCGGCAGCACGGGAACATCTCGAATGCGATGGTCGTTGAGGTGCGGATACGTCGCTTCCCGAATGTCCACCTGCAGCTCCCTTGGCGGAAAGAAACTGCCGATCGCCACTTCCACCGCCGGAGCGCCGCCCAGGATTTCCTTGACGAACAGACCAGCGCCCTCCATCGCGCCGATCAACGGAACCTTCATTCGGGCAAAATGCCTGGCCAGCTCGGGCGTAACCATGCCGCCTTCCCACGGGCCCCAGTCGATGGAGCGCACCACGCAGCCTTCTCCGCGGCGCTGCGCTTCGGCTTCGGCCACACGGCTGAGAACCTCATTGGCCATGGCATAAGCCGCCTGTCCACGATTGCCATAACGCGCCGCCGCCGAAGAGAACACGCACAAGAGGCCCACGGGATCGTCCGCGGTGGCCTCGAGCAAAGCGCGCAAGGCGTTGACTTTGGTCGAGAACACCGCTTCGAACTGCTCGGGACCCAGATCGGCGATCTCCTTATCCGCGAGGACGCCGGCGGCATGAATCAGGCCCTGAATCGGCCCCCATTCGCGACGAACTTCCGCCAGGGCTCCCCGAACGGCGCCGGCTTGGCGCGCGTCGATTGCGAAGTAGCGAGCCTGCGATCCGGCGCGCGCCAGCGCATCCATCGTAGCGCGCACCTCCCGCGCGGCCAGGATTCGCGCCGTCTGATCCTTCAAAGCGATCGGCGAGATCGCCGCGCCTTCCGCCCGCAGCTTCGTCAGCAGCGAATTGCTGACCGAAGCGGCGTCCGCGCAGGCGGCCGTCTCCGGAGCTTCCTCCTCAAGCGGTGTCCGGCCGAACAGAACAAATCTCGCACGCAGGACCTTCGCGAGTTCCTTCAGGCAGGCGGCCGTGATCCCGCGCGCTCCGCCGGTCACCACTATGACGGGATTGACCGGAAGCATTGCGGACGTCTGGCCGTCGCGCGAACCCCAACCGGTTTCGATGGTTTCGAGAACGCTCCGGGAGCCATCCGCGGCCAGCGCGATTTCCTGCTCCGCACCTCCCGTCAGAAGTTCGTGCGCCAGGACTTCCGCGATCGCTTCCGGCGCGCGCCCTCCGCTTTCCAGGCGAATTGCCCTCACGCGAGTGTTCGGCCACTCGAGCGCGGCGGTCTTGGCGAGTCCCGACAGCCCGCCGAACCAGGGCTGGCCGCTATCCTGCACGGTAATGAACGCGCCCGGATGGGAGCGCAGCCGCTGCGCCGCGGCCTTGGCGAAGAGCACTGCGCCCCAATGCACCTCGCCTGTATCGGCGCGATCCGCGGCCAGTCCCTTTAAACAGATCCAGGCGTCCGCATCCGGCGAATCCTCGGCGACGATTGCCGCAAAACCATGCTCTTCGAGCCGCGCGGCGAGAGCGTCGGCAATGCCGCGAGCGTCGGCCCCGATCACCACGCGGCCGCCCGGACGCAGCATCGAATGGCCGCGCGCCGCGGCGGGGCGCGACGCGACGATATACCGCTTCGCAGATTCCGGCGCCGGCTCGCTCCTCGCGGGCGGCTGGGACGAACCGGCTGCCGTGCCATCGAGCGCGGTGACAAGGTCTCCCAAAGTCCGAAGCGAGCCGAGACGGGCGTGGTCGATCGCGGCGAGGGCGGGAAATCGCTCCTGCAACGCCGAAAAAATCTCGACTCGTTTGATCGAATCGATGCCCAGATCCGCTTCAAAGGCCATGGCCGCTTCGAGCATATCCGCGGGGTAGCCGGTTTTTTCAGCAACGATCTCCCACACCACCGCTTGCGAAGAACCAGCGGTCTCCGGCATCTGCGCGGGAACGGCCGCGCCATTCAGCGCGGCGACAATGTCTCCTAAAGTTCGAAGCGAGCCGAGACTTCCCGGTTCGATGGCGGCGAGGGCCGGAAACCGCTCCTGCAACGCCGAAAAAATCTCGACTCGTTTGATCGAATCGATGCCGAGGTCGGCTTCGAGGGCCATCGCCGGCTCCAGCATATCCGCCGGATAGCCGGTCTTCTCCGCCACCACTTCCCAAATCACGGTGTGGGACGCAGCGGACGGCGGCGCGGCTGCCGCTGGACTCGAATCCGGTTTCACCAGCGGCTCGACGGCCGTTTCAACGGCCGGCGCAGTTGCCGCAATCGGCAAGGGGGCGAGAGGCGGTTCCGCGAAATTAGTCCCGCTTACCGTTCCGAGCGCCGCTTCCATGCTCCGCAGGAAGGCCTCATGACCCTTAGCCAGATTCGATTGCCAGTCGCGATGGGCGGCGGTGATGGATTCCTGGAAGACCCGGTAGGCTTCGGTCGCGTCGCCGTCGCGCGCAACGGGAGCGGCGGGCGCGGGCGTTTCGGCGCGCGGTGCAACCACCGGCTGCGGCAGCGCCGCGGCGCCGCCGGATGGCGGATAGGGCCGTCCATAATTGCCGCCATCAATAGCCACCGAGAATTTTGCTTCGCCGGGTTGCGAAATGTCGGCAGACACGGCGTGCCCGTCGCGGAATTTCCTCCAGTTCATGGGGATTCCGCTGACGGCGATTGCGCCCAAGCCTTCCCAAAAAGCTCGCAGACCGCTGTCGCCGGCTCGATCGAGGCTGATCGCCCGATGTTCCCTGCCGGCGAGAATGCCCGCGAGCAGAGCAGTGAGGACGTCGCGCGGCCCTACCTCGACAAAGGTACGCACACCGTCGGCGTGCATCCGGTTGATCATGTCGCGGAAGAATACCGGCGCGGCGATCTGCTCCGCCAAACGGCCGGCGATGCCGTCACCGCTCGCCGGGTGCCTGGATCCGTCGCGATTCGAGTAAAACGGCACAGCGGGCGGCCCGATCGGCATCCCTTCCAGATACTCTTTGAAGGCCTTCGCCGCCGGCTCCATCAGCGGCGAATGGAAGGCCGTCGATACGGGCAGAACGGTGACGGGCAACCCCGCCGCGCGAAGCCGCCGCTCGGCCTCGCGGAGCGGCGCCGCGCGGCCGGAGAGCACCACCTGCGACGGACCATTGTGATTTGCCGGTACGACGTCAACGCCGCCAAGAATCTCACGAACGCGCTCCCAGTCCGAGCCGGCCGACAGCATACCCGCCGGCTCGCGGCTGGAGTCCCGCATCAATTCGCCGCGCCGCCGCGCGATGTTTAGCATCGCGTCCAGGCTGATGCCGCCCGCCGCAAACAACGCCGGGATTTCGCCGAAACTGTGCCCGCCCACGCAATCGGCCCGAAGGTCCAGCCGGCCGAGCAACGCCAGCAACCCGGCGCTCGCGGTTCCCACCGCCGGCTGGGCCCATTCCGTCGCCGTCAAACGCCGGGATTGCTCGTCCCGTTCTTCGCGCGAGAATGCCGGCGGGGGAAACACCACGGAAGCCGTTTCGGGGGCCTGCTCCCACGCTGCCATCGCCTCCGGAAAAGTCATCGCCAATTCCGCGCCCATGTTCACATATTGGCTGCCTTGTCCCGGAAAGAGAAAGGCAAGCTTGCCCGCGGCCGGCCCGATTCCGGTGTAGGCGCCGGGAGCAGTTTTCCCGTCCGCCAGGTGGCGTAGTTTGCGCGACATCTCCCGCGGGTCGGAGGCGACCACCGCCGCGCGATGCGCCAGCGAGGAGTCGAAGGACAACTGGGTGGCCAGAGCGATATTGGCAAGCGGCGCCGCGGTCTCGCAAAGTTCGGCGGTTTCAAGGCAGCATTTCCGCAGCCCATCCATACCGGGAGCGCTTAATAAGATCAGTTCCGGCCAATTCGGCCAGACGCGCGTGGGGCGCGCGCCCGGGCCAGCGTACTCTTCGAGCACCACGTGAAAATTCGTGCCGCCGAATCCGAAAGAACTCAGTGCGGCCCGGCGGCCGGCGCCATTGGAGGGAATCCAGGGACGGGCCGCGGTGTTCAGGTAAAACGGACTCCGGTCGAGGCCCAGCGCCGGATTCGGACGCTCCACTTTGATGGTGGGCGGCAGCGTCTGATGATGCAGCGCCATGGCGGTTTTGAACAGGGCCGCCGCGCCCGCCGCCGCCTTGGTGTGACCCACCTGCGATTTGACGCTGCCCAGAGCACACCACCGCTGCGCGCCTTTTCCGGCCGGCTCGAACACGCTCCGAAGACCTTCGATTTCGGCCGCATCTCCCGCCGCCGTTCCGGTCCCATGCGCTTCCACCAGACCGATGTTTTCCGGACCGTAGCCGGCCTCGTCGTAGGCCCGCTGGATCGCACGCGCCTGTCCTTCCGGCAGCGGCGCGTAAATGCTCTTGGACCGGCCGTCGGAAGACGAGCCGATCGCGCGAATCAGCGCATAGATGTGATTCCCGTCGCGCTCCGCGTCGGCGAGGCGCTTGAGTGCGAACATCGCGACGCCTTCGCCTAACACGGTCCCATCCGCTCGATCCGAGAACGGACGGCAATCGCCGGTGGGCGAAAGCGCGGGGGTTTTCGAGAAAGCGACGAACATCGATACATCGTTAAAGGTGTCCGCGCCGCCGGTGATCACCAGATCGGACCGGTGGAGACGCAGCTCATCCATGGCCATCGAAAGCGCCGCGAGCGAGCTGGCGCAGGCCGCGTCGGTCACGCAATTGGTGCCGCGCAGGTCGAAGCGGTTGGCGATTCGCCCAGCCACCACGTTTCCCAACAGGCCGGGAAAAGTGTTCTCCTGCCACGGCACATAGGAGGCGGCGATGCGATTGCAAATCTCGGTCACCCGCGTTTCCTCGATTCCGGATTCACGCAGCGCCTTCACCCATACCGGCCGGCCCAGCCGCGAGGTGACCTCCAGAAAAAGCTGCTGGCCGGAGGTGACGCCCAAAATCACGGAAGCGCGCTCGCGATCGATTTCGCCGCGCTGGCCCCTCGCCACATCCTCGAGGACGCGCTTGGCCGCGACCAGCGAAAGCAACTGACAGGTGTCGGTGGCGGGGATGGCGTGCGGAGGCACTCCGAACTCCAGCGGATCGAAGGAGCAAGGCGAGAGAAAAGCGCCGCGTTTACAATAAGTTTTGTCTTCAGCGCGCGGGTCTGGATGGTAGTGATCTTCAATCAGCCAGCGGCGCGCCGGAACGTCCGTGATCAGGTCTTTTCCGGCGACGATATCGCGCCAGAAGCCCGCTTCATCCTGCGAGCCGGGAAACAAGGCGCTGAGGCCGACAATGGCAATCGCTTCGCTGGCAGGTTGTTGGCGCCGCGCAGCGTCGCGGCCGTGGACCGAGCGGTCTGCCCCTTTTTTCAGCATCCCGTCAGGCACGCGCCGGCTCCGCGCGAAGGTTTTTCAACGGCCGCGGTACGAACGAAAACAGCCGCTGCGGCACGGCGACTCCGGCCGTGCGAAGCTGCTGCGCGCGGCTGATCGCCGTCGCGCCGTACAGCAGGTTCAACCCAATCTCGGCTACGGCTCGATTTTCGATCGGCTCCAGGAAGGATCCCGCGGCCCAGGCATTGAAGGCGCCCATCGCCGGACCGCACCAGATCTGATAATCCACGCGGCGGGACGCGTCGCCCTCGATCGCCCATTGGCTCGATCGCCCCAGGTACCAGCGGAACACCAGCGCCATGCGATACTTGGGGTCTCGTTCGGCCCGTTCGACCTGCCGGGGATCGCTGCCCTCGAAATAGCGGCGGGTTTCCTCCCAGACGCGCGCAATGGTCTGCCGGAAAATATCCTTCTCGAGCGAAGCGATCACCGCCGCAGGGATCTGTTCGAGAGATTCGTAGCTGCGATAGATCTCCAACAGCTTGGCCGCGCGGAGGGGAAAGAAGATTCCCCGCTTTAACACCTGCACCTTTACGCCCAGCTCGAACATGTCGCCGGCCGGCGCCATGATCACATCGGCGATGGTCGCCGCGGCCAGCAGCTTCTTTCCTTCTTCGCTGAGGCCGCTTTCCCGGGCGCTCTGGTTAATGGAGCCGGTCAATACATAGGCCGCTCCCATGGCGAACGCCGCACTCACCGCGCCGGGCGTGCCGATGCTGCCCGCCGCGCCAATTCTGGCCGGGACCGCAAACCGGTGACGGGCTTGCAGTTCATCGCGCAGCGCCAGAATCGCCGGAAGAAGCGCGGTGAGCGGACGATTGTCGGTATGGCCGCCCGAATCGGCCTCCACGGTGACATCTTCGGCGACGGGAATTCGTCGCGCCAGCGCCGCTTCGAGCGGCGTAATCGCGCGGCTTTCGATCAGCGCCTGCAAGATCGGCTCCGGCGCGGGCGAAAGAAAATGTTGCGCCACTTCGGGCCGCGAGACCTTCGCGAAAACGAAGTTCCGCCGGATCACGGATCCATCGGAGCTCTGGCTCAATCCCGAACAGGCGTACCTCACAATCGACGGCCGCATGGTCATAAAAGCCGATGCGGAAACCCGGCGGACCTGACGACCGAGGTAAATGTCGACCGTCTTTTCTTCGAGCTGCGGCTCCTGCGGCGAATGGATCAGGTTCGATCCCCAGGATCTGTCCGCGCATTCGGAACGGAGCCGGATCATCGCCTGCTCAATCCGGTCCAGCGTGCATCCCGCGGCCCCGAAGAATCCCAGCCATCCGGTGCGCGCCGATTCCCGCACCATCTCGACGGTGGCAATGCCATTCGCCATTTCGCCGCAAATATAAGGGAAACGAACACGGTGGCGCGCGATGAAGGCCGGGTCGCCCAGGTTCTCCGGCCGAATCCCAGGAAGACAATCGGCGACGGGATCTCTCTCTGAACTCAGCACCGGGGCGTGGCCGATTCCGGGGCGCTGAATATAGACCGGGAGTTCGTGCTGCTCGACGGCTTGCTCCAGGTCCCGTTCTCCACGGCTCAAACCAGGTTCCGTCACCGCTGAATTCATTAGCCGAGGGCCATCAGCATAGCACGGAAAGCGGAAACCAGACAACAACGCTCATCGAATCAGCTCTTCAACCGCTTGCAGCAGGCGTTGATTGAAAGATTCATAGTCTTCGGCGGGCGCGGCGCGAATGGGCTCGCCGAATTCTATTTGCACGGGAGCCAGCCGTATCCCCTTGCGGGCCCGGCCCCAAACCCGTCCCGTCCCGGTGATGCCGATCGGGACGGCATAGGCTTCGCTCTCCACCGCGACGATCGCCGCTCCTTTGCGAAAAGGTTGAAGCTGGCCATCGATGGATCGATGGCCTTCCGGAAACACACACATCACCATTCCACGCCGCAGACCCTCCGCCGCGATCCGCAGCGCCGTGCGCAAATTACGGTCGGGATCGATGGGCACGGAGCGCGCCTTAAGTCCGAACCAGGATCGGAAACCGCCATCCGCCAGCCGGCTGGTGCTCAAGCTGAATCCGCGCCTGAAGACGCCATAAGGCAGTGAGCCGACAATCAACGGAAAATCAAGATAACTCTGGTGATTCGCACAGAGGATCAACGGACCTGGGGGCCATTTCCTGGGAACACGGGCACGATAACGAAGCGCCAGCCGGGCGATCAGGCAGAAGAATCTGGTGGCGGCGAAGAAAAAAGGCTCCGCCAGCGGCCGGGCGCCAAGGTAACGATCCGCCATGGCCTGTTCCTGTTCCGAAAGCGGCTCGCGGAGAATTTGACACCACTCGGTCCACTGCGCCGGCGAAGGCTCCATCCCCCGCGCCAGCGCCAGGATGTCGCCGACTGTAAAAATGGCTCCGGCCTGCCCCGCAGAGAACTCGATGCCGAACGCCTCCTGGACGTTGGTAAGAAGTTCGACGCGCTCCAGGGAATCGAAGGAAAGGTCGAGTTCCAGATTCATGTTGGGATGGACATTCCGGCCTGGCTTGATGCGCCGGATCATCTCCCCAATCAGGGCCAGGCCGCGCGCCTGGTCGGAAAACGCCTGGTCCGATAAAGCGTCGTCCGGTAACGGCTGCGGCAGCGTCTCCGCGGAGGCGGTCTTCCGGGCGCGCGAAAATTCTTCCTCAATCCGGAATCTCTGAAGCTTGCGCGCGCTGGTTCGCGGCAGAGGTTCGAGCCCGACCTCAAATCCGTTCAGTTTTTCGTGCGGAGGGAGATTGCGATTGAGGTTATCGACGTGGTAGCGGAGCTCCTCCCGGATATTCACGACCCCCAGTTCGCGCAGCTTTCCCGAATCCGGCACCACCAGCGCGTGCAGGCGCTCGACGCCGTCCTGGTGCTGGCGGAATCCGAAAATGCAGATTTCCTGGATCAACGGGCAGTTGGACTGAAACCAGGTTTCGAGCGGCTCGGGGAAGATATTTTTTCCGGAACTGAGAACAATCACTTCCTTCTTCCGGCCAATCACATGAAGATCGCCGTCCGCGAGACGGCCGATATCGCCGGTGCGCAGCCATCCTTCGTCCAGGATCGCCTGGGTGGCTTGCGGATCCCGCCAGTAACCGGTCATGATATTGCCGCCGCGCAGAAGAATTTCGCCTTGTCCTTCCGCGTCGGGAGCCTCGATGCGGATTTCTACGTTACGGAGTGCGTGTCCGCTCGAAAGACCTCCGCGCAGGCTCAGCGCCGAAATTGCGGCGAGTCCGGACGTTTCGGTCATTCCGTAGCCTTGAAAGAAGGCGAATCCGAGGTCGTGCAGATCGGCGGCGATCTCCGGGGCAAAACGCGCGCCGCCCACTCCAAACCCGCGCAGGCGAGGTCCGAACCGCGCATGGACCGGACGGAACAGCACCCGGCCGGCGTTCCAGCCGAACGAATTTCGCAGAAATCGCGACACCTTGAGCAGCGCGCGGAAAATGGTCCTCTTGGCGCGCGGCTGCCGGGCGGCCTCGCCGAAAATACGGCGATGCAGCTGGTAATAAAACATGGGCACGCACAGGAACGCGGTGATCCCCTGTTCGCGAAAGGCGTTCACGATGGCCTCCGGCTCTCGCGATTGCAGATAAGAAACCTGTGAGCCGGCGTAGAGAGGTCCCAGCAGATTGGCCTGGATCGCCATGATGTGAAACAGCGGCAGGATGGAAAGAATATGGTCGTCTGGAGAAAGCGGAAAGACTTCGAGCGTGTCGCGAATGGTGATCAGGACGCCGCGGAGACTGAGCCGCACGCCCTTGGCCGCGCCGGTGGTGCCGCCGGTATACATGATTACGAAATCGGCGTCGGGGTCCCGGGGCGCCAGCGGCCAGGGTGGCCGGCGAGGCTCCTGTTCCGTGCGCGACGCGTGAAGAATGGTGAGTTGGGGCAGCCGCTCGCCGATGGCGCGCGCCTGGGCGAGAAAGCTGCCGGTATCAGAGCAAAGCAGGAGCCGGCATTCGGCATGAACCAGCACGGCGCACAAACGCGCGATGTCGTGGGACGGGTCGAGAGGAACGGCCACCGCCCCGGCGCTGGCCGCGGCCAGAAAAGCGACGCCGAAATGGTGATCGTTCGGCATCAGCAGGCCGACCCGATCCCCGGCCTCCACGCCGGCATCGCGAACCCCTTGGCTTAGCGCCCGCGAACGGTCGATCAGCTCACGAAAAGTAACGGCGTCTGTTGCTGCGCCGGAGATGGTACGAAGCGCGACCTCGCTGGGACGTTGGGCGGCATGGCTTTCCAGCCGCTCGAAAAGATCGATGATCAACGCAGTGGTCCTGAGAATTCAGTTTGCCACATTGGCGCCGAACCCTCTTCGTGTTAACACATATCGCGTCCACTCAGCTTTCCGGCAATGCCGGAACGCAGAATCCAAATGGCCCCGGGGCCGTACTGGCTCTTTGGATCGTGCTTTGAACGGGTTACCGCGCGTTGGCTTGCGTTGCGCTTTTCGCCATTGTATGATCGCGATGCATTCTTATGAGCATGCCGCGAAGGTCTTTCTTGCAATGGGCGTCTCTGCCCGCTCCTTCTCTCTTGCTGGGGCTCCTCGCTCCGCTGACGAAGGCGCAGCAAAAAACTGCGCGCCGCGCCGTGCTCTACGCGTCCGTCGGGCCGGAACTCATCCGATACGAGGTCGACTTGGAAACCCGCGCGCTGAGCCGGCGAGACTCGCTCAGTCTTCCAGCGAATGTACAGGAGGCGTGGACACACCCGTCGAAGAAATTTATCTACGTTGCCTGGAGCAATGGCGGCGCGAGCTACCAGGGCGGCCAAGGCACCGGGCTCGCTGGGACGAAGCATGGGATCACCGCGTTCCGGATCGATCCGAAGACGGGCGCTCTTACGACACACGGCCGGCCGGCGGCGTTGCCCTCGCGCCCGGTTTACATCACCACCGATATCGATGGGACCCATGTCATCACGGCCCACAACGCTCCTAGCAGCTTGACCGTTTTCCGCATCTTGCCGGACGGAACGGTCGGCGAGGAGATCAAACAGACCGGAAAATTGGATTTCGGAATCTATGGGCACCAGGTGCGCGTGGACCCATCGAACCACGCCGTCATCCTGGTCACTCGCGGCAATGCTCCCACGGCGACAAGGCCCGAAGATCCCGGCGCGATAAAGATTTTCGCTTACCGGGATGGCCTGTTATCGAACCTCGAAAGCGTCGCGCCGAACGGAGGCTATGGGTTTCAGGTCCGGCATCTCGAATTTCATCCATCCGGCAAATGGGATTATGTGACGCTGGAGCGCCAGAACAAGATACAGATGTACCGGCGAATGGCGGACGGAAAGCTGAGCGAGGCGCCTGTTTTCTCTAAGGACACGGTTGCCGATCGAGCGGCAAGCAAGGAGGGCCAGGCTGCTTCCTCGATCCACGCGCACCCCAACGGCCGCTTCATTTACGTCGCCAATCGGGCTGGAGACACAGTGGAGTTTCAGGGCCGGCGCGTGTTCGCCGGCGGCGAGAACAGTATCGCGGTTTTCTCGATTCATCAGGACACCGGCGAGCCCACGTTGCTGCAAAGCGTGGACACGCGCGGCTTCCAACCCCGGACTTTCGCGTTGGACGCGGCTGGCAAGGTGCTCGTCGTGGGTAACCAGTCCCCCGCGCTCATTCGCGATGGCTCCAGCGTGAAGACGGTTCCGGCGAACCTGGCCGTCTTCCATATCAACAATGACGGCAAGCTGGAGTTCACCGCGAAGTACGATCTCGAAACCACCAATAGCACGCCATTGTTCTGGGTTGGCATCGTTTCGTTGCCGAAGTGAATCAGCATCACTTCTTTCCTTTTCGCGCCCATGCGGCATGAATAACCTACACGGGGACAGAGTAGTGCGCCTTTTTCAGCACCCTGATCGAGGCCTCTCGTAAAGCTCCAGCCGAAACAGCCGATCATATGTGGACAGGCTGGAGGTTCGAAATGGCGCGAAAAGCGAAGACCCTGATTATGAAGGACCGCAACGAAGAGGCTGACAAACCGCTGTATCAGCAAATAGCCGAACTGGCGCATGCGCTTTGGCAGGAGCGAGGCTCTCCGCAAGGCTCTCCTGAAGAAGATTGGTTCACGGCGGAGCGGCAGATCAAGCAGCGCCGCAAGGCGGAAATCGTGACGTTGCTACAGGGCGCCCGGCGGGCCTAGTCGCATCGACCCTAACAGGGCGCCGGCGGCGCTGATACCATGCTCCTGCGTTGTTGGCGTCAGGACCGCGGCGAACCGGGCGTGTTCAGCATTCCGTCCCAGGTGTCAACCTTTTCCCGGCGCATCTCCTCCTCGTCAAACCAGGTCGTGGTCACCGATTTTACCTGCGTGAAGAACCGGATTCCGTCTTTGCCCATCGTGTGCAGATCACCGAAGAAGGATTTCTTGTGCCCCGAAAACGGAAACACACTCACGGGCACCGGAATCCCCACATTGATACCCACCATCCCGGCATGCGCGCGCCGCGCGAATTCGCGGCTGTAATATCCGTTCTGCGTGAAAATCACCGATCCGTTGGCGTACGGGTTCGAATTGATCAAATTGACGCCTTCCTCGAAACTCCGCACGCGCTTCACGCACAGCACCGGACCAAAAATTTCCTGGTCGCCGACGCTCATCCCCGGCTCGACGCGGTCGAAAATGCACGGCCCCAGATAAAATCCATTTTCATAACCCGGAACCACCGCGCCGCGGCCATCGAGCACCAGGCTCGCGCCTTCTTTAATCCCGCGCTCGATCCAACTTAATACCTTCTGGCGATGATCGTCGGTCACCAGCGGCCCCAGCTCCGACGATTTTTCGTAGCTCGGCCCCAGCTTGCGTTCGCCCGCGAACTTCACCAGCGCATCCACCAGCTTGTCCGCGATCTTCTCGTGCACCGCGACCACCGGCAGCGCCATGCAGCGCTCGCCCGCGCAGCCGAAGGCGCCGTTGATAATTCCCCGCGCGGTGCGCTCGACCGGCGCGTCCTCCATCACCAGCGCGTGATTTTTCGCCTGGCACAGCGCCTGAACGCGCTTGCCCTGCGCCGCCGCGTTTGCGTAAACCTGCTCGCCCACGCGCGTCGAGCCGACGAACATCACCCCTTTTACATCGGGATGTTTCACCAGACTCTCCGCCTGTTTCGCCCCGCACGTCACCAGATTCACCACGCCATCCGGCAGCCCGGCGTCATACAACATCTCGACCATCCGCAGCGACGTCATGGGCGTCACCGGCGACGGCCGCAGCACCAGCGTGTTTCCCGTGGCGATGCACAGCGGCATCATCCATCCCATCGGAATCATCGCCGGAAAATTAAACGGCGCGATTCCTACAAACACACCCAGCGGCTCGCGATACAGAACCGTGTCGTAGCCCGGCGACGCATTCATCAGCGACTCGCCCATCAGCATCGAAGGAATTCCGCAGGCGACTTCCACCACTTCCTTGGCTTTCAGCACGTCGCCCTGCGCTTCTTCCCAAACCTTGCCGTGCTCGGTGGCGACCATCCGCGTCAGTTCGCTCATATTTTTTTCGAGCAGTTCGCGAAACTTATACAATACCTGCACCCGCTTCAGCGGACTCATCTCCGCCCACGCCGGAAACGCCTCGCGCGCCGATTGCACCGCCAGATTCACTTCCTGCTCAGTACAATCGGGCACCTGCGCGATCACCTGTCCCGTGCTGGGGTCCCAGATATTGAAATATTCCGAACTCTCCGACGCACGCGCTTCGCCGTGAACGAAAAACTTCAGCTTTCTAACGTCCTGTGCAATCACCGGATCACCTCCTTCGAAATTATGCCGTATTTTAACCGGACGGCGGACTTCAGTCCGCGCAGGGCTTCAGCCCTGCCCATCGAGCCGAATTGCGGAGCTAAAGCTCCGCGCGGGATGAATCCCACCCTCCATCGCCAGCAGTAAATTTCTATCTCCGATCCTTCCAGTGCACCATCGCCAGCCCCGCCACCGGAGCACGAAAACAAGGAATGCGATCCCCCTTCAGCGATCCGATATAAACCGTCCGCAGATCCGCTCCCCCGAACGTGACACTGGCCATCCACGGCGCGATGCCGCGGCCGGTGGCGAACAAAACTTCCTTGGTCACCGCACCCGCGAAAAACTGCCGCTCCAATGCCGCGACCTTTTCCGGATCGCCCTCGTCCAATAAAATCCGCAGATCGCCCTGCGGCGTCAGCACGAAAAGTTTATCGGAATAAACCAGCGTTCCCCACAAATTGCCGTAGCTATCGAAAGCGATTCCATCCGGCCACGCCCCTGTGCCCAGACTGCGCGGACCGAAAATCTCGCGCTCCCGGGCATTTCCTTTTTCGTCGATCCGCAACCGCGTAATGCACCCGCCGGTAGTCTCGACGACATACAAAAATTCCTCCGCGGCGTCGAAGCGAATCTCGTTGGTGAAATGGAACCCATCGGCGGCGATATGAAACCCGCCATTCTCATAACGCGCCAGGTACCCATCGGCCAGATCGGTGCGCAGCGCCTGCATCCAGTTCTTGATCCGCGTCGAAACCGTCACCCAGATCCGGCCCTTCGAATCGCGCAGCACGAAATTCACTTTGCCGACCGGCGCGCCGTCGATGGTATCGGCCAGCACGCGCGACCACCCGTCCCGCGACATACTCTCCAGGCAATCGGTGCCGAAATTGGAGATGAGAAAATCGCCGTTGGCGGCGAAAGCCAGTCCGTTCGGAAGCGTCCCTTCCAGGTAGCGCGTCGCTTCGCTATCGGCCTCGCCAAAATGTTCCGACCGTTGTTGCGTGATGATCTCCTGCGACCTGTCGGCGCCGATCCGCACCACGCCCCCGCGCGCATCGGCCGACCACAACGTGCCATCCGGCTCCGCCAGAATGCATTCCGGCCTCTGCAACCCATGCCCGATATATTGGATGGAAGCCCGATCGATCCCGAAATCGAGCAGAGGATTTCTCATGTGGGGCAGGCCCCCGGCCCCGCTGGTCGACCCGAGCCGTTCGCCGCGCGCCGAAACATTGCAGCCGGCACCAGACCAGATTAACGCATTGTGTCAACTTGATCCCGCCTATGCTAGGATTGC
>Ga0335073_10000603_pt1 | contig 46588 bp, 36 predicted proteins | sample Lox_Sample_22_FD_207093 | JGI IMG/M metagenome (GOLD analysis project Ga0335073, IMG submission 207093) | Soil microbial communities from Loxahatchee National Wildlife Refuge, Florida, United States - Lox_Sample_2.2 | ecosystem: Environmental > Terrestrial > Soil > Wetlands | place: USA...
TTGTCTGCATCGCCGATGATGTCAAGCTTGGACGAGATGTGAAACTCTCCAAGTTCATCAATCTGTACGGATGCGAGGTCGGCGACGAAACAAAAATCGGGGCGTTCGTGGAAATTCAAAAGAAGGCGACCGTAGGCAAACGATGCAAGATCTCAAGCCATACGTTTATCTGTGAAGGCGTCACCATTGAAGACAACGTCTTCATCGGCCACGGAGTGACGTTTATCAATGACAGTTATCCCCGCGCCACGACGCCGGACGGCAGTCTGCAAACCGAAACCGACTGGAAAGTGGAGCGGACCGTCATCAAGAGGGGCGCCTCGATCGGTTCCGGAGCCACGATCCTTTCTAAAGTCACTGTTGGCGAAAACGCAATCGTGGGAGCTGGCAGCGTTGTGATCAGGGACGTAGCGGCTAACACCATCGTCGCTGGAAATCCTGCAAGGTTCCTGCGTCACGTAGAGCAGATGTCGGAGGCTATAAAGTGAGCACTGATATGAAGATTCCGTTTCTTGATCTGGTTACACCGCACCTTGAGCTTGAACACGACCTTACCGCGGTATTTCAGAAGGCATTGCGGACGGCCGGCTTCATCGGTGGTCCGATGGTTGAGGAATTCGAGAAGGCTTTTGCCGAATTTTGCGATGTCGATTACGCGGTAGGCGTGAACAGTGGAACCGATGCTCTGCGATTCGCCCTAACCGCTTGCGGCGTAAAAACGGGCGATGTTGTGGTTACAGTTTCCCACACTTTTATCGCGACCACGGAAGCCATTTCTCAGGTCGGCGCTCTGCCCGAGTTCGTCGACATTAACGAACGCACTTACAACATGGATCCCGAGAAACTTCGGGAATATCTCCAGCAGCACTGCAAGAAAGATGCCTCGGGACAGCTGATTAGCATTCGCAGCAATCGACCGGTCACAGCCGTCATTCCTGTGCATCTTTACGGACAGATGGCCGACATGGACGCGATTGTCGAGTTGGCCGAGCGCTTTGATCTCATCGTGATCGAAGATGCTTGCCAAGCTCACGGAGCAGAATACTTCTCACGCAAGCAGAACCGTTGGCTGAAAGCCGGATCGATTGGCCGAGCAGCAGCGTTCAGCTTCTATCCTGGAAAGAACTTGGGAGCCTGTGGAGAGGCCGGAGCCACCACAACCAATGATGTGGAAATCGCTGCAAGGGTAAGAATGCTCCGTGATCACGGACAGGCGAAGAAGTATTATCACGATATTGAAGGCTACAACGGCCGACTCGATTCGATTCAGGCGGGTCTATTGCATGTGAAATTGCGTTACTTGTCGAAATGGAATACACAGCGTCGGGAACGTGCCGCCGAATACAATCGCCTCCTCACCGAATCGGAATCTGGAGTCATTCCACCATATGAGCCCTCTTGGTCGAAGGCGGTCTATCACCTCTATGTGGTCCGCACCGCGGACCGCGAAGGTCTGATGAATCACCTCAAGAGCGCAGGCATCGGAACAGGGATTCACTATCCAATTCCGCTGCACCTGCAGAAGGCCTACGCGTCCTTGCAGTACCGCGTCGGAGATTTCTCCGTCACGGAGAAAATTGCAGCCGAAATCGTTTCGCTGCCGATGTTCCATCAATTAACCCGTGAACAGCAGGTTCGCGTCGTCGATGCGATTCTGAATTTCACTGTCAGTTCGGTTCGCAACGCTGGTCAGCCTGAGACAGTGGCAGTGAGCTAGGACTCTACGCGAAGCGGAGAGGTCGCCGTTGGCCAAGGCAGCAGTCAGCTTGCTGGCTGCGGTGGATCAACCACACGGAGGTTCAAATCCTTCCCCTCTCCGCCACTTTCTAGAGAGTTTTCGACTGTCCCGGGCTTTCGGACACGACGGGAGGAGCCAGCATTGGCAAGCACAGCTACAGCTAACGAAAAGAAAACGGCTGTACCGACAGAGAACACGTTGCCTCTACGGACTCCTGTGAAAAGTGGCTTAAAGTATCGTCCCGACATTGATGGATTGCGCGCCGTTGCAGTCCTGAGTGTGCTTGCATTTCACATCGGACTGAGTAGATTTAGCGGAGGTTTTGTCGGTGTCGATGTCTTCTTTGTCATCTCTGGCTATCTGATTAGTTCAATTATTTTTGCCGATATCAATGCCTCCCGCTTCACGATCAAGGGATTTTACGAACGGCGGATCCGGCGGATCTTCCCAGCGCTCTTCGCGATGCTGGCCGTCTCGAGTGTCGTAGCTTTTATTTACCTACTCCCGAGCGAGCTCATCGACTATGCCAAATCGATGCTGGCAGCCACAGGTTCGGCGTCGAACTTATACTTTTGGCGTCATTCTGGGTACTTCGAGTCTCCACTTTCGAAACCATTGCTTCACACGTGGTCTCTCGCGGTAGAGGAGCAGTTTTACATTTCCTTTCCCCTACTTCTGCTGCTTGTTCGACGCTTCTTTCCCCAACGGCTTCGTACTGCAGTAGTATTCCTATTTTTTGTCTCTTTAGTAACCAGTTGCTTTGTTGTCGCACGAAATGCAGAGACCGCATTCTACATGCCCTACACCCGAGCTTGGGAGCTTTTGCTCGGTACGTTACTGTCGTTGCGGATATTTCCGCGCCTGGGATCCGCATGGTTGCGTAACATAGCGACTCTGGGCGGCATAGGAATGATCGGTTGGTCGGTTTTGCTCTATTCTCACGACACGCTGTTCCCCGGTCTGAGCGCACTGCTTCCCTGTGTTGGATCGGCGCTCATAATCTGGGCGGGCGAGGCCGGCACTTCTCTTGTTGGCTCGATGCTGTCTTGGCGGCCAGTCGTCTTTGTCGGTCTTATCTCGTATTCGCTATACCTATGGCACTGGCCGGTGATCGTACTGCGCTCGATGGGCATGCTGGTTAGTATTAGCGCAATCCCCTTTAGGGGGCACTCATCGATCTTCTCCATTCACCGTCTAGATATGCTCATTGACGTCACACTCTCGCTCTTACTGGCCGTCCTGTCCTGGAAGTTTGTCGAGGGGCCTTTTCGAAACGGGCGACTGCGCTTGAGTGGGCGGCCGTTATTCGCGCTGACCGGCGGAGTTATGGCTCTTTTGCTGGCGGGCGCTGCCTGGACAGTTCACGTTCGCGGCTTTCGCGATCGCTTCCCCGAACAGGCCTTGCAAGTCGCATCCGCCCTCGACTCTAATGAAGAAAATGCGTCCATCAGAACCGGCATTTGCTTTATAACCACGGAATACCACTTCGCAAAATACGACTACAATACCTGCCTGCAACAGGACGAACATAAAACAAATTATCTTCTGCTCGGGGATAGCCATTCGGCGATGCTCTGGTCAGCACTATCGTCCGCTCTCCCACACTCGAATGTCATGCAAGCCAGCACCGCTGCTTGCGAGCCGTCGTTGGTCCCGTCGGGCAGTAGAGACTGCAAAGAAATGATGGCGTATATCTTTCAACGCTATTTACCGACACACCCGGTTAAGGCCGTTTTTATCGTCGGACGCTGGGAAGAAAAAGATCTTGCTCCTCTTACGCAACTCATCTCCTGGGCGAAGCAGCACAGGATCGCTGTCACCGTGTTCGGGCCTGTGCCGGAGTACGATGCGCCCTTGCCACGACTTCTTGCATATTCGATCGCATGGGAACGGCCCCATCTAGCCCGCCAACATATGGTCGCTAGCTGCGCGGTCTTAGATGCGGAAATGCAGCGCATGGCTACCACGAAGTGGCACGTACCTTATATCTCACTCTACCGCGAGATATGCGAGGCTGGCGTCTGCACCGAATATGCTGATGTCGCACACAAGGTCCCACTGATGGGCGATACTAACCACCTTAGCGCATCAGGCGCGTCGTTCGTCGTGCAGCGCTTGGTGCATGAAGGCTTATTGAATTGACCGGTTCCACAGATTCACCTTCACACTTTTTGAACGCGGACGGAAGATTCACAAAGCAGTAACCAGCGATGATGCCAACCGCAACTACGACTCAAACAAGTCAGCATTCGGAAGTCATGCTTAATATGACTGCGAGTGCCAGCTCGCCGAGAACCCAGCGAATCCCTGCGCTCGATTTTAGCAAAGGGACGCTTGTCCTCCTCATGGTCCTATACCACTGGGTTAACTATTTCACTCAGCTTCCATCGAGGTACTATGATTATCTCCGGTTCTTGACTCCATCATTCATCTTCCTGGCTGGGTTTATGATTTCGCATGTTTATCTCTCAAAGTACGTTGCGGCCGATCCGCGTCTTACAAAGAGATTGTTCACGAGGGGTTTGAAGCTGATCGCAGTTTTTATCGCACTCAACTTAGCTCGAAACCTCGTTGTACCCATATTGGGCACAGGCGGTACAGTGCAACACATCCCGTCTTTAGCAAACCTTTTTTCCGTTTTTGTGTCGGGTGACTTCCCAGTTTTGGGGGGAAAACTCATTTCCTTTTCGATTTTGGTTCCCATTAGCTACTTACTCATGTTGTCGGGTGTACTCATGGTTCCCTACAGACACTATAGGTACACATTCCACGTGGCGTGCATAGTTTGTCTGTTGTTTATTGTGAGTCTAGGCTTGCTTGGTGTCAGAAGCTATAACCTTGAATTTATTACCTTTGGTCTGTTAGGTGTTTTTGTCGGCTTCATGCCCATTACTGCCATTACGGGCCTCCGCAAGCATCCGTATGGACTCGCAATCGCCTATTTGTGCTATGTAATTGCGATAACAGTCTGGAGCGTTCCATTTCCCCTACTGGTGGTTGGAGTATCGCTAACTCTCATCGTCATTTATTTAGTGGGCACTGGCGGCAATCCCGCCGGCGACATTAGGAACGAAGTGATCCTGCTCGGAAAATATTCCTTGTTTGGATACATATCACAGATTGTGATCCTCCAAATCCTGAGCGTAGGTTCGCGGCGATTCGATCTTGGATTTGCATGGTTGACTGTGTCCTTTTTCACAGCGTTTTCTCTTACCATAATGAGTGTAGAGGCAATCGACCGCGCCAGAACAAGGTTCGGGGCTGTGGAGCGACTGTACAAGGCGATTTTTGCGTGAAGTGATCGCGGAAAACACCAGTGGAGGTATTGAGTATTTCTCGACGACGCAACCAAGGGCTCGGCTTCGAATGGCGGTGGCGTACATCGAGACAGCACGGCGCAGGGAGCATTGAGTGAGCTCGTCGCTGGCTTTGTTGATCTTTGGCGCCGGAATAGCCGGTCTGTTTTATCTCAACCGAGATAAGACCGTTCGAACCTCCGGTGCGCTCTGGTTACCGGTGATATGGATTTCGATAGCTGGATCGAGAGCGGTTTCATTATGGTTCTCGTCAGGCACCAGTACAAACGGCTCCATCGCGGCAACCTTGGACGGTAGTCCCACTGATGCAGCGATTTTTGAAGTCCTCATCGTCGCCGGCATCATAGCTCTATTCCAGCGGAAAAATCGAACAATTGCCATCCTCAAGGCGAACGGTCCTGTGCTTCTGTACTTCTTTTATTGCATGATCAGCACGGCTTGGTCGCCCATCCATGGACCGGCTTTCAAACGTTGGATTAAAGATCTCGGCGACTTAGTAATGGTGCTGATTATCGCGACTGAAGCCCAGCCGACAGCGGCGCTGGGGCGGCTGTTTTCCCGAATTGGCTTTATTCTATTGCCCATTTCTGTCCCGTTGATCCGGTATACAAGTCTGGGCGTTACGTATGACGAGTACGGTCCTACTAACACAGGAGTAACAACAAACAAGAATGCGCTCGGTCTCATTGTGTTCATTCTTTCGCTTGGCGCGCTCTGGAATATTCGCGCCCTGTTCCTGGATAAAGAGGCCCACAATCGTACTAGGCGCTTAGTGGCGCAGGTTACGCTGCTTCTCTTCGGTATCGTACTTCTTCAAATGGCTCACTGTGCTACTGCGATCGCCTGCTTCGTTCTTGGTGGCGGGCTGATGCTTGCGACCAGCCTACGATCCATTAGAAACCGCCCCGGCAGGGTGCATGCACTCTGCCTGGGAATCATCCTCGCCGGCGGAACGATGTTGCTCTTTGGCGGCGAGTCGATGGTCACAGGCGCGCTGGGCAGGCAGTCGAATCTTACGGGGCGAACTGATATCTGGAGGGCTTGCCTTGCCGCAGCCGATAGTCCAGTATTTGGCACGGGGTTCGAAAGTTTCTGGAACGTCAATGTCAACAAAGTCGCTGTCGGACTCCGTGGCTTTTGGGGGCCGACCGTTCATAACTTGGTTTCGGCGCACAATGGCTATATTGAAGTCTACCTGGATCTAGGGTGCGTGGGACTGTGCCTGATCGTGTTCATTCTGATTAGCGGTTATCGACAGGCGGCCAAATCCTTTGAGCAGAATCCCCAATTCGGCAGCCTGATGCTGGCTTATGTGGCAACCAGCATCTTCTACAGCATCACCGAGGTCGGCTTCCGGGTGCTGACAGCATCCTGGATCTTCCTACTGTTAGCGGTGGTCATGTCGAGTGGCCTCACTGCTGGTCTTGTCGGCGAAGACAGGTCCAGGACTCCTCGTCGCGCGCTGATGAAGCACAATATGCGATCAGAAGACACTGCCCCGAACCTCACCGCATTGGCTTTGCGGCAGTCTCAACAGATGAACCGCGGATGGCTATGCGAATGACAAAACTCTGTTTCGAAGGCAGGGACGTGGTTGTACAAGGCCGCCTCTGCCGCGTCGCGCACGTTGATGGGGAAGGCTTCAAGTTCCTGGCCAACCCAGAGTCGGCGATCGCCGCCTTGCGTGATTCCAATACGCGAGCAGATCTCTTTACGTTTATGCAAAAGCTGCCCGAGACCTCGCCGCAACACTCCTATCCGGTCGAATGGGACAACCTGGCGGTTCTGCCGATATCCACGTTTGACCACTGGTGGAGTCGCCAGGTCGACGCTAAAACCCGAAACATGGTTCGGCGCGCGGAGAAAAAAGGAGTTGAGGTCCGTGAAGTGGCCTTTGACGAAAAGCTGATAACCGGCATCTGCGAGATCTACAACGAGTGCCCTGTGCGCCAGGGAAGGCCCTTTCCTCACTATGGCAAAGACTTCGAAACTATAAGAAAGATGAAGGCGACTTTTTTAGACAGCAGCATCTTTGTTGGCGCCTTTATTGGAGACCAGTTGATTGGTTTCGTTAAGTTAACCGTCGACGAAACACAGTCTCAGGCCGGTGTAATGCATATCATTTCCACGATCCAGCACAGGGATAAGGCTCCGACTAATGCCCTCATCGCTGAGTTAGTGAGGGCCTGCGCAAGGCGCAATATCCCCAACCTTGTATATGCCAATTTTGCATATGGCAAGAAGATGCAGAGCAGCCTAAGTAACTTCAAAAAGAACAATGGATTTCATCGAGTCGATATACCCCGTTATTACGTTCCACTTACTCCCTGGGGCGCGGTCGCTTTTCGTTTGGGCCTTCATCGACGGTTGGCGGAACAAATGCCGGAATCGGTCGCCGCAAAACTCCGCGAGCTTCGCAGCCGTTGGTACCAGCGCCGCTTCAATCTGAAAGCGGAATCCTTTTAGGAAACCCTTTGCCCGGACTCGTAGGACTCATCACGAAGCTGCCCCAGGCAGACGCAGAGCAACAGTTGCTCGCGATGGTAAAGTGTCTTCGCCACGAACCGTTCTATAACTGCGGCACGTGGAGTGATCCGGAACAAGGCATCTATGTCGGATGGGTCGCAAGGCGGGGGAGCTTTGACGATCAAATGCCGGTTCAGAACGAAAGCGGCCAGATTACTCTTTTCTTCTCGGGCGAGGAATTCCCTGATCCTGACCTGCAGAGGAGACTTCGCCAATGTGGACACACGTTCTCAGATCAGCCATCCGCATACCTGCCACACCGCTATGAGGAAGAGCGGGGGTTTCCTAAGGGTTTGAATGGACGCTTTCACGGTCTGGTGGCAGATCGGAACCAGGGCACTACGACAATCTTCAATGATCGCTATGGACTTCAGCGGTTGTATTATCACGAGTCCAAGGACACGTTTTATTTTGCTGCGGAAGCGAAGGCGATTTTGAAGGTTCAACCGGAACTTCGCACCACGGATCCACGTGGACTTGGAGAATTTGTTGCTTGCGGATGTGTACTCGAGAATCGGACGCTCTTCCCGAGTGTTTATCTTTTGCCTCCAGGATCGGCCTGGATCTTCCGAAATGGCACGCTTGAGGCAAGGAATCTCTACTTTGAGCCGAAGGAGTGGGAACAGCAGGAAGCGCTCAATCCGGAACAGTACTATCACCAACTGCGAAGCGCATTTGTCGATCATCTTCCACGTTATTTCAACGGACGCGAACGGGTTGGGATGTCACTCACAGGTGGCTTGGACACGCGTATTATCATGGCATGGCACAATGCGGAGCCAAACTCGCTGCCATGCTACACGTGGGGTAGTACGTACCGTGACCATGAAGACGTCAAAATTGCACGCCGGGTCGCAAAGATTTGTGGACAGCCTCACGAGGCGATTACCGCTGGACCAGAGTTTCTTTCGAACTTTGCGCATTATGCCGAGCGCTCCGTTTTCTTAACGGATGGGTGTGTGGACCTCAGCCGCTCGCCCGATCTTTATGTACAAGAGAAGGTACGAAAGATCGCCCCAATCCGCATGGTGGGCACATACGGCAGTGAAATTCTGATGCAAGCGATCATGTTCAAGGCACAGTCCCCAACTCCGGGGCTGTTCGAACCACTCGCTCGGCAGATTTCCGCGGCAATACAAACTTACGGCGCCAATCGCAAAGTACATCCTGTTTCGTTCGTGGCATTTCGGCAGTCGCCTTGGCATCACTATGGCGTGCTCGGTCTGGAACAGACTCAGGTAGGTATTCGCGCGCCGTACCTTGATAATGATTTCGTCAAGACTGTGTACCAGACTCCGGGACCGGACGTACTGGCAATCAATGGGAAAGCAAGAGCTCAGCTCATCCGCGATGGGAACCCGGCTCTGGCAAAGATAAGAACTGACCGGGGGAGTGCCGGGTTGAGTAACACCTTAAGTCACTGGTACCTCGAATTCTTCTTTAAAGCTGAATACGCCTATGACATGGGCATGCCCCAGTGGATGGCGCGAATCGATCACGCATTTGCACCGTTGCACTTGGAGAGGATCTGGCTCGGACGACATAAGCCGTTCCATTTCCGAGTTTGGTATCGAGACCAACTTCGCGATTACGTGCGGCAGGTGCTTCTGGATGATCGTGCGCTGACGCGGCCTTACGTCAGCCGGGCAGGAGTCGAGCGAGCGGTGAATGGCCATTTACGTGGTAACGAAAACCACACGGACGAGATCCACAGGCTCCTATCGCTCGAATTGGCGCATCGCCTGCTCATAGAGTCCAACTAGCTCGAGGCTTAGACGAATATGGTCAATCAACGAAATCATCTGTGCTACGTTTTGATCACTCCTTGTCGAAACGAAGCGCGTTTTATTGAGAACACGCTCGAATCGGTTGTACGACAAACGGTACTTCCCCTCAAGTGGATCATTGTGAACGATGGTTCGACAGACGCGACCGGGGAAATTGTGGCCAGGTATGCAGCACGGCACAACTGGATCGAGATCGTAACTCGTCCCGTGCGAAAAGAGCGGCATTTCGCCGCCAAGGTCGAGGCATTCAATACTGGATTGGAACGGGTCAAACAACTCCAGTATGAGATCATCGGCAACCTCGATGCTGATGTTGTATTGGACGACGATCATTTTGAGTTTCTACTTTCTAAGTTCACCCAGGATAGCCACCTGGGTGTCGCGGGCACCGTGTTCACGGAGCCGAGCGGCTACAATTCCGCAACGGACAGTTTCGAAGGCCAAACCTATGTTTCCGGACAGTGCCAGATGTTTAGGCGGCAGTGCTTCGTGGACATCGGCGGATATGTGCCCAGCAAGATCGGTGGCATTGACTGGATGGCCGTCAAAACAGCACGCATGATCGGCTGGAATACACGGTCATTTCGAGAAAAATCTTTCTTGCACCAGCGAATGTTGGGAACGGCAGAACGCGGCGTTATCGGTTCGAACTTCGCGTACGGGAAGAAAGACTATGCTCTCGGTGGACATCCCCTCTGGCAGATATTCCGTTGCACGTATCGCATGATGCAGTGGCCATACGTGATTGGCGGCGCCGCATTGTTCGCGGGCTACATGGCGGCATTTCTAAGCCGCGCCGAACGGCCAGTCTCACCCGAACTCATGCGCTTTCACCGCCGCGAGCAGATCCTGAAACTGAAAAGCATTCTCTCGTCCATCGGCCGGCTCAAGAAAATTAACAGCTTTGAGCTTCTACCAGCTGAACCAAACCCGGCTCGAACAACTTCCACGAAGGAAGTCACGGTAGTCCCGTAATTCCGCCGAACCACAAAGGACCCGACATGACCTTGCTCGCACCAGCCGCAATCGACGAGTATTCGAGAGCGGACACAGACAACCCGCTGATGCGAGAGGTCTTGGCGTCCGTGCGGCGTTTCGTTTCATGGCTCGACGGCTACGGAGAGACCTCCTACGATTTTCAGACGTTTTACGCGAGCAATCTGTGCAGAAATATCAAGCAACTCTACTATCGTCGACCGCTGCTCGGAACGGTGGCGGTTGCCCCAATCATCTTCTGTGAAACTTTCCTGCCTTCGGCTCGCAGATTTTTCTGGAAGCGCGAAAGATTTCCCATCTCGGACGCGCATTTTGCGATGGGCTTTGCATTCTTATCGAAGCACTTGAATGAAGAACACTACTACCGTCGCGCGCTCCACTTTTTGCAAGTGCTCGAGGAGACTCGCTGCCCCGGGTACGACCGCTGTTGCTGGGGTTATCCGTTCAATTGGGGAACTCTCCGAGGCACGATCTGGGCGGGCACGCCGCTCATCACCACGGTGCCATACGTGTACGAGGCATTCCGCGAAGTTCACAACATCGATAACAATCCCCGATGGCTGGAGATCATGCGCTCCACTGCCGAACATGGCTTGCTCGACTATCAGGACTTCCGAACTTCCGGGCGTGCATATTCGTGTTCTTACACACCAAACCCTGAACAATCAGTAGGAGTCATTAATGCGAATGCTTACCGCGCGTTCCTGCTCACACAAGCGGCAACGGATTTCTCGGACGACCGTTATCGGAGAACCGCCGAACGCAATCTCTATTTTGTGCTTGATTCGCAGAATCCGGATGGTTCGTGGTATTACGCAAACGACGATGCAAAGAGACAGTTTATTGATCACTTCCATAGCTGTTTTGTGATGAAGGCGCTTGTAAAAATCGAGGCTTTGACCGGTGACGCTGATGTAACAAGGGCTATCGAACGCGGTGTCGATTTTTACGTTCGCAACCTCTTCGATGAGCGTGGCGTGCCGAAGCCCTTTGCAAAGGCGCCACGGCTGATTGTTTACCGCCGTGAGTTGTATGACTATGCGGAGTGCATCAATCTCGGCATGTTGCTAAGAGGCCGGTTCGAAAAACTGGATCGAATCGTCGATGGCATAGTGGATCAGGTTCTGACGGTTTGGCAAAAGCCCAACGGCTCATTCCGATCACGGCAATTGCTACTTGGCTGGGACAACGTACCCATGCATAGATGGGCCCAGGCTCAACTGTTTCGCAGCCTGTGCCTGCTCTTACTCCAAGACGGGCAAAATATTCCGGCGGTGAAGGTGTAATTCCCAATATGTGCGGAATTTGCGGACAATTTAACTACGAGCAGCAATCCCCAGTCGCACTGCGCAACGTTCAGGCAATGGCACGCAGTATTGTCCATCGCGGTCCCGATGACGAGGGTTTCTACGTCAATGGTCCGATAGGACTCGGCTTCCGGCGCCTCTCAATCATCGACATTGAAGGTGGCCACCAGCCGATGTCGGACGCAGAAGAAACAATCCGAGTGGTTTTCAACGGAGAAATCTACAATTTCCCCGAACTGCGGCGCGAACTCGAGAGTTTCGGTCACGTCTTCCGAACCCGCTGCGACACAGAAGTCATTGTGCTTGGTTATAAGCAGTGGGGCGATGATGTCTTCAATCACCTGAACGGAATGTTTGGCGTGGCGATCTGGGACGAACGCAAGCGACGACTGGTGATCTCACGCGACGCGTTCGGCATTAAACCTATCTATTACAAGATCGAAAGTGGCAAGGTATCGTTCGGTTCGGAGATTCGAACCATCCTGGCTGCGACGAATGAGACTGCGGACCTCGATCCCACGGCTCTGAACCTTTTCCTTCGTTATCGCTTTACTCCATCGCCTTACACGCTTTTCAAGGGCATCCGCAAGCTTGCGGCTGGAACTATGCTCCTTTTCGAGTCTGGCGGGTACAAGTTAAAGCGTTGGTATCGTTTCAGTCCGCGGCCATTTTCTCCAGCGAAATCCGAGGCCCAAGCCCAGGACGAACTGCTCGAGATTTACAAGCAGGCACTCAAACGCCACCTGCTCAGCGATGTGGCTGTCGGGTTGCTGCTGAGCGGGGGTGTGGATTCCGCACTGCTCCTGGCACTTATGAATCTGTACGGGAGCTCGTGGCCCACGTTCACGGTTGGCTATGGCAACGTTTACTCGGACGACGAACTCTCCGATGCCGCGGAAACCGCCGCCATGTTCGGATCCCGCCACACCGAAGTCTTGCTCGACCGAGGGACTTTCGAGGATTCGCTTCCGCAAGTCGTTCAGTTCATGGAAGAGCCAGTGGCCACGCCTTCGGTTTTGCCGATGTTTTTTGTCTCAGAAAGAGCACGGCGAGATGTCAAAGTTGCCCTTATCGGTCAGGGACCGGACGAGCTATTCGGCGGATATCGCCGGCATTTGGGAATTCGCTATGGCCAGCTCTGGGGAGGCTTGCCCGGGTGGGTACGAGGACCGATCTCTTCTGCCGTCGAGGCCCTGCCGCGGAACGAAGCCCTGAAACGAGGCGTCCGCTCGCTGGCTACGCCGGATCGCTTCCGGAGGTATCAGCAGGTCTTCTCGCTCTTGCCGGGCGACCAGGTCGATGGTCTTTTCAAATCGGACGTTTTGCCACCCGGCGCCGGGGATGAGGTTTTGAGGACATGGGAAGACTTCTCAGATCTGATGACAAACACCGACGAGCTCGGCGGTCTTCAATTTATTGAGCTGCGTTCGGCGCTGGCGGACGAGCTGCTCATGTACGGCGATAAACTCTCAATGGCTCATAGCCTCGAAGTACGCGTGCCCTTTCTGGACAAGGAAGTTGTGGAATACGCGGAAAGACTTCCCGCCAGCTTCAAAGTGCGAAATGGAGCAGGCAAATGGCTGCACCGCGAGGTCTGCAAGTCGTTTCTTCCCGCCGCGATTCTCCGGCGCAAAAAGCGCGGATTCGCCACGAACGTCGTCGACGATTGGTTCCGCTCTGCGCAATCACAGAAGATGGAAGGAATATTGCTTGATCGGGAATCGTACATATTCGACTATTTGCAGCCCGCTGCCGTCCGTAACCTGCTCGAGCAGCACCGTTCCGGTGCCAACGACCACTACAAGATTCTGTTCAGCTTGGTCCTTTTGGAAGAATGGCTGCGTGCGAGCTTTATCCTGACTGCGTAGGATGTGCGCTGAGTGCTACGCTAGTCGACTTTATGAAAAAATTAGCCGCTCGAAACTCTGGTCATGAACCATCGATAGATGCCGCTTGCGCGTGAGTTATCCGGCTAATCCAGGCGAAGGAAATCGCATTTGAAACCGTTTCAAGCCGACGGCACATTTCACCCGATTGCCCCAGGCAGGGGACTCCGCCGGTCCGCGGTTCGCGGCGCCGGAGCGGCGATGACTGCTTCGGCCGGCAACTTCGCTTTGCAGATCGGGTCCGTTGTTATCCTGGCACGGCTGCTCACTCCGGCTGATTTCGGAATCGTAACGATGGTCACGACGTTTAGCCTGCTGCTTCGCAGCTTCGGCCTAGCCGGATTCACGGAATTCATCATGCAGCACGAGGATCTTACGGATTCTCTCGCCAGCAACCTCTTTTGGATCAATCTGGGCGTCGGTGCAATCCTGACTCTCGCATTTGCTGCTTCGGGCCATCTTTTGGCGCTTTTCTTTCACAACCCGGCCGTTGCAGAAGTAACTCGGGGTATGTCGCTAACAATTGTTATTAGCTGTTTGGGCTACATCCACAAGGGCCTGTTGCAGCGTGCGATGCTATTCAGAACTACGGCAACCATCAGTTTCGTTGGACAGATATTCCAGGTTGTTTTCACAATCGTATTAGCAATGGCACGATGGCACTACTGGGCCCTGGTTTGGGGCAGTGTGATGCAGGCTGCAGTCGTAACTCTGGGATGTCTCTCCGCCTGCCGATGGATACCGAATTGGCCACGTCGCGCGTCGGGTACCCGTTCCGGCTTTAAGTTCGGCATGAACGTCTATTCCCATTTTGCGTTCAGTTATTTGACCCGCAACACGGACAACCTTCTGGTCGGCTGGCGGTTTGGGGACCGGGCACTCGGGTTCTATAAGAAGGCGTACGATTTGTTCGTTCTGCCCGAGACACAGTTGTTGTCACCGCTGTCCGCGGTGGTGGTTAGTACGCTGAGTAGAGTCAGCGCGAATCGCGAACAATTCCAACGCTATTTTCTGCGAACGATATCGGTTTTGGCGCTCTTGGGAATGGGAATCGGGGCAGATCTTGCTTTAGTCGGGCCTGACCTTATCCGATTTCTATTTGGACCGGGCTGGGAGCAGGCTGGTCGAATCTTCGCCTTATTCGGTCCCGGAATCGGAATCATGTTGCTGTATAACACGCACGGCTGGATTCATCTTTCCATTGGCAGGCCTGAGAGATATCTTCGCTGGGGGTTGCTCGAATTTATCTGTACCGCGTGTCTGTTCTTGCTAACATTACCGTGGGGTCCGTCGGGAATCGCATTTGCGTGGACCGCTTCGTATTTTCTGCTAATGTTTCCCGGCTTCTGGTACGCAGGCAAGCCAATCGGACTCGGTATAAGCGTGGTATTAGGCTCCATCTGGAAGTTCTTTGTGGCATCGGCGGTGGCCGGCTGCGCGACGTTTATGATCATCCGGACCATGCCACATTTCTTGCCTGCCGGTGGGGTTCGCAATGCATTGCTGAGGATGGTTTCCGTTTCCCTGGCGTTCTCCATTCTGTATCTTGGCGGAGTGATTGCACTGCACAAGGGGCTCAGGCCTATCAATGAAACGGCCGGACTGATTCGTGATTTTTTGCCGGAACGGCTGGCCGCCCCCCCTGCGAGGGTTTCTGACGCCACACCTAAATGGCCCGATGCTGCCAAACTGCGACCAGAACTGATTTCAGTTCCCGGTGACGCTCGATCGGAATCGTGAGGATCATCGGCGAGTTGCCGAAATGATTGGTAGGCCGATGCCGCTTCCCCGAGAATTCACTCCGGGAATATCCCTCCGGCGATAGGCCATCGAGTTGAGTCTTGAGTCAGAGTCTTCCAATGAAGGAAAAGCCTTCAAACAGTGAGCGCATGAGTCGAGCACGAATTCTGCTGCTGGGCCCTTCCTGTGATCCGGAAGCGATCAGCATCTCATATGTCACCTACTCTCATGCGGCAGCCCTAGCCAAGCTTCACGACGTCACCTTGGTGGTTGGATCTCCCGTCGAGAAGCGTGTGCGCTGCGCATCAGCAGAGTTTCGCGATATTGAAGTCGTCCGGATGCCGTTGCTAGAGCGCATCTACTCGTGGTGCTTGCAGCGGGTCTTCAGATATAACTTCACGAGCCAGGCGTTGACCGCGTTCGGCTATCCTTTCTCTCTTGCCTTTGAGTGGCATGCGTGGCGCCAGTTGCGCCGCCGCATCTTCACAGGCGAGTTCGATGTCGTTCTGCGACTCTTGCCGATGTCAGCAGTCATCCCAAGTCCCTTCGCCTTCTTCCTGCGGAAGGGACCTATCCCCTTTGTGATCGGGCCGATTAACGGGGGACTTCCATACGTGCAGGGTTTTAGCCAAGCCTCTAATGAGAAGCAATGGATCTCAGGTTTGAGAGGGCTATACCGATTCCTGCCTTTTGCTCGATCCACTTATCGCAAAGCCGCGGCAATTATCGCCGCTTCGTCCCAGACATACGCCGAGTTCTCCGCTTATCGCGACAAAGTGTTTTTTGTGCCGGAGCCCGGTATCGCTCGCTCGCTTTGTTCGGAGGACGAGCGCAGTACGAATCCCGGCGCAGTGCTTGACTTGATCTTCGTCGGGGGGCTGATCCCATGCAAAGCCTGTGATCTCGCATTGCGCGCAGCTTCTCCTCTTTTGCGAAGCGGCTTGGCTCGCTTCACCGTGCTCGGAGATGGTCCTGAACGCACGCGGCTTGAACAGCTGGCAATTTCCCTGGGAATCGAGAAAGCCGTTACCTTCTGCGGTTGGGTTAAGCATGCGGAAGTCCTCGGCCGGTTGCGCTCCGCCGATGTGCTGGTGTTTCCATCGGTTCGCGATTTCGGGGCAGGGGTTGTCTTTGAAGCTCTGGCGAGTGGCGCCGTCCCCGTGGTCGCCGACTTTGGCGGTCCTGGGGATATCGTTCACCCAGAGGTAGGGTACAAGGTGCCTCTTAAAAATGAGAGCGACTTCGTGGAGCAGATGGAAAGGATTCTGACCGACTTGGCACAGAATCGTGATCGCCTGGAGAGGCTCCGTCGCCAGGGAATGGCTTATGCAAGAGAACGCTTAACGTGGGATGCGAAAGCGCAGGATACTACTCGAGTTTTGAATTGGGTCTTGCGGCGCGGCCCAAAGCCAGATTTCCTGCCTCCGAAGACCATAGCCAGCGGGCTCGTCCCGCACGACAATGCTCAATGTGTTGGGAGTCCAGCGTAAGGACGCTACAGATTTCGATGACTACGCAAGCCAGTTGTGTCCCCACTCAATATCGTGCGGACGAAGGTGAGTCCGGGAAGCAGGCGACAATTGACTCAGTTTCCGAAGTAGAGATCAATCTGCTCACCGGCTGCAAGGACAAGCCGTACGTATTCGGCTTGGCCACGGCACTCGCTTCGAAAGGCGTTCGTCTGGACGTTGTCGGTAGCGATGAAATAGATAGTCCTGAACTGCACACCGCTCCGAATCTGCGCTTTCTTAACCTTTACGGCAGCCACGCGACCAATGCGCGTTTCACACAGAAGTTGTCTAAGGTACTTGCCTACTATACGAAGCTGATCCGATATGTCGCGTCTTCCAGCCCGCGGATACTGCACATTCTTTGGAATAACAAGTTCGAACTCCTCGATCGCACAATTCTGATGCTTTACTACAAGGCATTGGGGAAGAAAATCGCCTTCACCGCACACAACGTCAATCAAGCGAAGCGAGATGCAAAGGATTCGTGGTTCAATCGTGTCACGCTTAAAATGCAGTACCGTCTTTGCGATCACATTTTCGTTCACACACAGAAAATGAAAAGTGAGCTTTGTGAGGATTTCGCGGTAGCTGAAAGAGCGGTCACGGTGATCCGCTTTCCCATTAACAATGCTTTGCCCGATACTGAACTCACATCGATCGAGGCAAAACGTCGCCTGGGTCTCCGCGATGACGAAAGGGTGATTTTATTTTTTGGCAGGGTGCGGCCCTACAAAGGCATCGAGTACCTGCTTGATGCTTTTCGTCTGCTTCAGGCCAACACCCAAGAGCAGTACCGATTGATTGTCGCCGGGGAAGCAATCAAAGGCTGCGAAGACTATCTGCTGGAACTCCAGAACTCAGTGCGAGCTGAATTCGATCGAGAACAGGTCATCTGGAGAACACACTTCATTCCGGACGACGAAGTAGAGATGTACCTCAAAGCCGCAGATGTTCTGGTTCTTCCGTATAAAGAGATCTTTCAAAGCGGTGTACTCTTTCTAGCTTATGCTTTTGGCTTGCCCGTAATCGCAACTGACGTCGGATCCTTTCGAGACGAAATTGTCGAGGGTAAGACTGGTTTTCTATGCAAGCCGGGGGAGCCTGCGGAAATGGCCAGAGCAATCCGGACATACTTCGCGAGTGATCTTTTCAAACACTTGAAATTCCGACGGAAAGCAATAAAGGACTATGCGAACGCAAGCCACTCGTGGCACGCAGTTGCCGAACTGACCTGCAATGCGTACGAAATCATGTTGGGGAAGAAACAGGCATGAAACCCTTAGTGTCAATCCTCATTCCTGCTTACAACGCGCAACAGTGGATCGGTTATACCCTACAGTCCGCTGTTGAGCAAACCTGGCCACGCAAAGAGATCATCGTGGTCGACGACGGGTCGACGGATGGTACGGCGGAAGTAGCACGGAAATTTGCGTCGAGAGGGGTTACCGTTGTCTCTACGAAAAACGGCGGCCTCTCAGCGGCCCAAAACAATGCTTATAAACATTGTCATGGAGAATACATCCAATTCTTGGATGCTGATGATCTTCTGGCTCCTGATAAGATCGAGCGACAACTTAGCGCCCTCACTCCTACTGATAGCAAGCGAATCCTGCTGTCGTCGCCGTGGGCTCCCTTCTATTACCGCACCCGAAGTGCCCGCTTCGTACGCAACTCAGTCTGGGAGGACCTTACGCCCGCGGAGTGGCTCTTGAGAAAACTGGGCGAAAATCTCCACATGCAAAATGCAACTTGGCTGGTCAGCCGCGAACTCGCGGAAGCGGCGGGTCCGTGGGACGAAGCTCTTCAATACGACCAAGACGGCGAGTATTTCACTCGAGTACTTGTGGCTTCTGAACGCACTAGATTTGTGGCCGGAACAGGGATCTATTATCGGGTTACCGGCACAAATCGCATCAGTTTTATTGGAAATTCCGACAAGAAGAAGGATTCGCTGCTGCGCTCGATGAGATTGCACATTCAGTATCTCCGCTCACTCGAGGATAGCGAACGCGTTCAAAAGGCTTGCGTCACCTATCTGCAAAATTGGTATCACAATTTTTACCCGGAGCGACCGGATCTCATCCAGGAATTGCAGCGAATGGCTGCAGAGCTTCACGGGCGCTTAGAAGAACCTCAAATCAGGTGGAAGTACGCATGGATGAAGCCGATCTTCGGGTGGAGAACTGCAAAATCGGCGCAAACGGCGCTCCCGCAATTGAAAGCTTCCTGCATCAGGCATTGGGACAAAGCAATGTACAGGCTGGAAGGAGGCTTTGCCGCCGCCACGCAGTGACGCGTAGTCCGTTGGCGCGCACGTTGACGATAAGTAAGGTGGCCTGAAATATGACATTCGAATTCTTCGGTAGGAAAATCACCAAGGACCAAAGTCGCGACACTGGTATGGCCATGGTTCTCCTGCTTCTTATAATGGCTGCCTCGCGGAAGCGCGAAGGGTACGTGTTTGGGGCAATGGCTCTGCAGATTCTTAACATGACAGTGCCGCAGATATACAGGCCCGTCGCAGTGATCTGGCTGGGCCTGTCTGATTTGCTTGGAGCTGTAGTTTCCAGGATTCTCCTTTCTATCGTGTTTTTCTTTGTGGTGACTCCTATCGGAATCTTCCGTCGACTTATCGGCAGAGACTCCTTGAAGTTGCGAGCTTTTAAGGCGGGTAAGGAATCAGTCATGTTGGAGCGAAATCACACGTTTGTTGGCAAGGATCTCGAGACGCCTTTCTGACAGAAGAGAGATGAGATACATGTCTCAGGGTTTTCCGTGGGGCGGCTCTTATCAGAGGAGGGGTAATGAATTTCTTGGGCGATTTATGGGGTTTTCTGAAAAACCGGAAGAAATTTTGGTTGCTGCCGCTAATAACCATTCTTCTGACGCTTGGTGCGCTCATCGTATTTGCTGGCGGATCCGCAATTGCACCGTTTATCTACACATTGTTTTGACCACACAGCGCCGACTTCGCTAACGGACCAACTAAAGCAGAGAGAACACCTCAATGAAAAGGGCAATCCTCGGCATATCGGCCTATTACCACGATAGCGCCGCTGCAATCCTCGTCGACGGAGAAATCGTGGCTGCGGCGCAGGAGGAACGATTCACTAGAAAGAAGTACGATGAATCGTTTCCTATCCACGCGTGTCGTTATGTATTAAACGAGTCCGGCATCAAGTACAAGGACTTAAGCGCTGTAGCGTTCTACGACAAGCCCTTCCTCAAATTCGAACGGCTCCTTGAGACCTATCATGCCTTTGCACCGAACGGCTTTCGGAGTTTTCTCTCAGCGATGCCGGTTTGGATCAAGGAAAAGCTGTTTATGAGGCGAATGCTCGGCAACCATCTCGCAGAACTCGGCGATGGAAAGATACCGGTCTATTTCCCTGAGCATCACCTATCGCACGCCGCGAGCGCGTTTTATCCTTCACCATTTCACGAAGCGGCGATCATGACGGTTGACGGGGTTGGGGAGTGGGCGACGACGACTATCGGGCGTGGTCGAGGGAATGAGATCGAGATACTGAAAGAACTTCACTTCCCACACTCCGTAGGCTTGCTCTACTCTGCTTTCACTTACTACACCGGGTTTACCGTGAACAGCGGCGAGTACAAACTCATGGGCTTAGCCCCATACGGAAATTCCGCTTCGCCACAAACCACCGACTTTAGTCGAAAGATAACGTCCGAACTCGTCGACATTCGACAAGATGGGTCGATTGTCCTGAACATGGACTACTTCGAATACGCGACCGGGTTGAAGATGGCTAGAGAGGAGAAGTGGGAACGGCTGTTCGGGGTGCCCCGGCGACAACCAGAATCGGAGATCTCCCAAGCGTACATGAACATGGCGCTGGCTATCCAGCAGGTGACAGAAGAAATTGTCCTTCGCCTTGCCTGCACAGCGCGTCAACTGACTGGCTGCAAGTACTTGGTACTTGCGGGTGGGGTTGCTCTCAATTGTGTCGCTAACGGAAAGCTATTGAGAGCAGGGACCTTTGAGGATATTTGGATTCAACCCGCGGCTGGAGATGCTGGTGGGGCACTAGGAGCGGCTTATGCGGTATGGCATATCCGTGACGGAAACGAGAGGAAAATACTGAAGTGCCGGGACGCAACCCGGGGTTCCTATTTAGGGCCGGAGTTTTCAGACAGTGAAATTCGCCGCACGCTGCAGAGGTATGACGCGAAGGCTCACTATTACGACGACTTTCAGAGGCTCGCCGCGGATGTTGCTACAAAACTAGCGGAGGGCAACGTCGTGGGTTGGTTTCAGGGGAGATTGGAGTTCGGACCCCGCGCGCTGGGAGACCGGAGTATTCTGGGCGACGCAAGAAACCCCGAGATGCAGAAAAAATTGAACCTCAAGATCAAATATCGAGAAGGCTTCCGACCGTTCGCCCCTTCGGTTCTAGAGGAGGACCTCGAAGAGTATTTTGATCTCGACCGAAAGTCTCCGTATATGCTTTTAGTGGCGCCCATCCGCGAAGACAGGGGGATTCCGCTCCCCGAAGGCTATGCTGACAGATCTCTCTACGAGCGGCTCTATTTTCGCCGATCCGACTTGCCCGCTATCACTCACATCGATTACTCCGCACGTATTCAAAGCGTCAGTCGAGAAACCAACTCCCGATATTGGGATCTGATCAATGAGTTCAAGAAGTTGACCGGCTACGGAGTGATCGTGAATACCAGCTTTAACGTTCGTGGCGAACCTATCGTCTGCACACCCGAAGATGCCTACCGATGTTTCATGCGGACTGAGATGGACTACCTGGTTGTCGGAGATTACCTGCTCGACAAAAGCGAACAGCCGAAATTGTCCGAAGAAAGCGATTGGCGTAGCGAATTCAAGCTCGACTAGCGGCCATGCAGATTCGAAAAGTACTCATTAACCTCAGCCTCTTACTCGCAACCACCGCGATTTCCTTAGTCTTGAGCGAGTTCATCGCTCGCCTGGTGCTAAATCCACGCGACTACCTCGAAGTTGAAATGGTGCAGAACCCCGTGCTGGGAGCAGTGCCGTCAGCAACGGCTCGGTCGGGATTTGACGCATGGGGCTTTCGGAACCGCGAAGTACCCAAAACTGCGGATATCGTGGCGGTCGGAGATTCTCACACCTTTGGCAACACTGCAAAGATGAATGAATCGTGGCCCTACGTACTGGGAAGTCTTGTAGGCCGCCACGTGTACAACATGGGCATGGGAGGTTACGGACCGAATCAGTACTTTTATCTTTCCGATAACAGAGCCCTCAGCCTCAAGCCAAGTGTGATCATTTGGGGTTTGTACATGGGGGATGATTTCCAGAATGCGTATGAGATCACATATGGACTCAACTATTGGGCACATTTGAGAGGATATCCAGCCAGGAATGTCGACGCTGACATCTGGGACCCTCCTGCCCCGAAGCCCGGTGCGCTGCGGAAATGCAGAGTTTGGCTAGCGAGGCACAGCGTGATTTACCAGCTATTGTTTCATGCTTCCCTGGGAGGGCACATTCAAGGGGAAACCCAGATAAGAAACGCCGTGCAACTCTATCCCGGAGTAGACACCACGCTGATGATTCCTGAGAAACATATTCTGGAGGCCTTTCGTCCAAAGAGTATGCTCACGCGACTCGACCAAGACAATCAGGACATTCGTGAGGGCATGCGGATTACATTCGAACTCATCAATGAGATGAATCAGATCTGTCAGCAGAACCACATACACTTTGTAGTCGTCGTCATCCCGATAAAGGAAGAGGTGTTTTCGGAATATTTGGAACATAACCCACAATTGCCGCTAAGTGGTGTGCTTGACAAGCTGTTGCCTAACGACCGCCTGGCAAGGGAAAAAACATTTCAGTTTCTAACGCAAGCGAAGATCGCATATGTCGATCCGCTGCCGGCTCTAAAGCGTTCTGTGAGTGATGAACTTTATGCGCGCAGCGCAACCGACATGCACCCGAGCAAAAACGGTTACCGGGTCATCGCCGAGGCGATTTCCGAGGAGTTCAGACGGGTTCCGGAAGCCTTCCAGGCCAGTCACTAGCCGTGATCCTTGGGTATTCGTGCGAGGCATATTGCCACAGGCTCGGGAAATCAGCCCGTCAATTCCGCACGAGTACCGGCGTTGCTCCTTCGATCATGTCAAACTAGGTCTTTGAGGCTTGGCTCAAGGTATTGAGCAAATGGAATAAGTAGACTAAGACCTGTCTACCGTTCACACCTGTAAGCTAAAGTCGTTGGCGCACAGAAGCCGTTGTTTCTTGCTCGAAGTGATTTGCGGACCATGTTCTAACACCCGATTCGTTCAATGCGACGTTTCCTTTAACGATGACGAGGAATACGCGCCAAGGAATGCAATGTTGACTCTTGGTTTATCCTCATTCACACATGACGCTGCAGCCGCTTTGCTCGAAGATGGTGCGATCAAGGCCGCAGTCGAAGATAGCAAGTTGGTGCGTTTCAGCCCTGGTGGCTTGCCGGAACTTGCGATGCGGTACTGCTTACTTAAGGGTGGGATCCGCTGGCATGATTTGGACGTCGTGGCGGTGGCAAATCGTCCATTCAAGCAATGTTTGCGTCGATTAAGGCTTCCCCTACGACATTTAGCCTCTATCCCAGTAGCTAGTACGTATTGCGCGGCGAATCGACTTGGAGCGTTGACAAAGCAACTTAGCGACCTAAGACAATTACGACACGAGAATGGACACTGTACCTTCAAGCTGCTCTGTCTGGAACATCACCTCTGTCATGCGGCAGCCGCATTCTTTCAATCTCAGTTTGAACGGTCGCTAATTGTAACCATGGACGAGGGAACCGATGGCACGGCGGGAATGGTGGCGCTAGGCAAGGGAAATGATATTCGAGTCTTGCAAACCATTTCTGCCCCTCACTCATTAGCATGGATCTACTCCAAGGTCACCGAGTTACTCGGATATGTCCCCCATAAGGAAGAGCACAAGACACAATGGTTGAGTCTGGAAGGAGATCCTTCGTTTAAGGACATTTTCCGAGAAATGATGTGCGAGACAGGCAGTCCGATACCTCGTCTCAATCCGCGTTTTGTCGACTTCGATGCTACCGGAGGTATGAGGTTATCCGGACATTTCTATCGCCGGTTCGGACTGTCACCTGATTCAGAGCTGAGTGACCAAGTGCGACGTGATCTGGCCGGTGGGTTACAACAAGCTTGTTTTGAAATCATCCGTGACCTCGTCAAGTATTTTCGTAGCAAGCACGCCATTCACAACGTTTGCTTTGGGGGAGGACTGTTCCAGAACGTGATTTTAGTGGCGGCATTGGAGGAGGAGCTCGGGATGAACCAGGTTTTCGTGCCGCCTGCTCCCGGAAATGCGGGCTGTGCCGTCGGCGCAGGTCTCCTGGTGTGGCATTCGCTGGCGAAAAGCGCGCGCAGGCAGGATGTATCTCATGTCTACTGGGGTCCTTCATATAATCAGCATGAGATTCACGACGTAATCACCAGTTCGAAGATCCGATTCTCCGCCCCGGAAACCGAGGAAAGACGACTGCAGACCACGATTCAATTGCTGCAATCTGGCAAAATCATAGGCTGGTTCCAGGGGGCGGCGGAATTTGGCCCAAGAGCTCTGGGAAACCGAAGCTTGCTGGCATCGCCGTGGGCCTCTTATGTAAAGGAGAACCTCAACGATTACATCAAGCACCGGGAATGGTTCCGCCCCTTTGCGATCGCGATTCCTGAGGAGGATTGCTCGCGTTTCTTTGAATGTTCGCACCTCTGCAGGTATATGAACTCGTTAGGCACGATCCGTTCCAAAAATAATGTTCTTCCCGAAGGCTTTGCCCTACCTGGCAACCGGGTGCGCGTTCACGTCGTGCAAGAGAAAGCAAACCCTCTCTTTTGGAGGCTGCTGAAGCGTTTTGGAGAAGTGGCGCCAGCACCGATGTTGATCAATACTTCGTTCAACCTTGTGGGAGAGCCGCTGGTCAGCAAACCACAGGATGCGTTCCGCAGTTACTTCTGCTCAGGTGTCGACGCGTTGGTAATCGGAAATTTCGTTTTATCAAAACACGCGGTCGCCAATATCAACAAAGTGAATGTCGCAAGCGTATGACGACGTTCCGGGGCGATACGCCCCGTCGCTTCCCACGTCGGGAACGAGTTCAAGGAAAGTCCCAATACGGGATTCAGAGGGCGCATGACCGGACGTTACCAAAGTGTTATGGAAGACGCAGCTCTTTTGAGCAGAGCGGGCAAGGCCGGAGGGTGAGAGGTTCCTGCCCTTTCCAGTCGAGCCGTCGTACTTCCGTGTCTGGCATTCCCCTGCGCTGCATCGCTAAACTGTCCTCACGACGCAAAAACATAATCGTCGGAGGCAGAGGTAAATGAGACGCAATGGTCCGCTTCTTTTCCCCCTTATCTCGCTCTTGCTCTTGCTTTCTTCACTTTCGTACGGGCAGGCGTGGTCCGGCGTCCTGGCGCCGAGTCGCGCGATCGACTGGAGCCATGCCGGACTGCCGAGCGCGATCACGTATGGTACGGGCGGCGGGGCTTGCAACGGATCGACTGCCAATTGTGTGGAGACCACCGCGAATCCGTGGACTCCACCGACGCGGGTGCAATGCGGATCAACAATCAACCCCACCAATACTCCGTCCGATGTCACGAACATCAATAACGCCATTGCTGCATGCAAACCAGGAAGCTACGTGCTGCTGGGAGGGAACGGCACAGTTCCATTTGACATCAATGCGAATATCGCCTTCGCGAATGATACCAACAATTACAGTGGCGTGACTCTACGTGGATCGGGGCCGAAAAATACAATTTTAAACCTCACCGGGAGCGGCACAAACATTCAGTTTGGAGTGTGTTGTGGGGGCGGATTCAGCGGATCATTGAGCGCGACTTCTTACGCGTCCGGAACGACAACGGTCACGATCACGGGCACAAGCAGTACGCCGCAGGTAAATCAAGTTGCCTGGTTTAACCAGTGCGATAACGGTTTCAGCGGTAGCCCCTGCTCAGGAAGCTACTCTGACCCCGGCACGATCTGGATATGCGGCATCGATTATTCGGTTTGCGCTCAGGATGGCGGTCAAAGCGGCAATCATAACTACGAGACTCAATACGTACTCATTACTGGCGTGACCAACAACGGCGGCGGATCCTACACCCTGACCTTCACTCCCGGCCTTTACATGCCGGATTGGTCTTCGAACAGGACCGCGAGGCTGACCTCAACAAATCCCATCTATTTCAGCAAGGGCGCTGGACTTGAGGATTTGACAGTCAATATTGGATACCAGCAGAACGCTTTTGTCGGTTTCGAGAACACGTATGGTTCCTGGGTCAAGGGAATCCGGCTGATCGGAGCACCAACAAATTTCGCGATTGGCACAGGAACGCTGAACGATTTGCTGTTCAACAATTACATTTTCGGGGAATCACCGGATGCGCTCTCCAGCGCCACGTCAGAGCCTGTTTTGCGCACCAGTGAAACGAGCGCGCTGGTCCTGAATAACATCATCACCGCAGGAAACTGCATCTGGGGCGATGGGCAACTCGTCGGAGACGTTGTGGCCTACAACTACTGCCGCGATTCCTCCACCCCGTACTACATCGCACCCATGGCGTTGAATCACCTACCGTTTCAGTCGTTTTTGCTGGATGAGGGCAACGAAGGGCCAGAATTGCACGACGACGACACGCACGGCACCAACGGCCTTGATACCTATTTTCGCAATTATGTAGAAGGCTGGGACCCGCCCTATTTCACCATGAACGCATGGGCGGTCGGGATTGACAACTATATGAGATTCGACAACATCATTGGAAACGCCATTGGTGGCCCGATGATGACCGCCTATCAGGGAACGTCCTACTCCAGCGGAAATGAGTATGTGATCGCGACCGGCGACAGCCTCAGCGGAGCCAGCCTGATGCGATGGGGAAACTGCGACGTAATCAACGCGGACTGCCGGTTCGTCAATTCCGAAGTGCCGGCGAGCCTTTCCACCTGGCCAAATTCCGTGAAATTTCAGAACAGCGTTCCTACCAGCAATAATCTTCCATGCTCGTTGTTTATATCTTCCCAATCTTCCTCGCCCTGCAACGTTCTCACGAATGGTGGCACAGGGCTGAGTTGGTGGAAAGTCTGCACGACGTGGGCGACTTTCCCCACGTCCTGCTCGGCAACCCAGACACAACCCTTTCCGCCGAGCGGACCGGACGAAACCGGCGGCCCTTATGTGAACGGTCACGCTTACGATATCCCGGCAGCAATTGCTTACACGTATCTGCCAATCGACACGACACTTCAAAACTCCTTCACAATCACCGCTTCTACGTGGTCAAACAGCACTTCGACGTGTGCGATCGTTAATGGTGGCCCGTCTTCTGGAACTGCGCCGTGCGAGATTCTGACCGTCAGCATGTCGAGCATCAATAACGGCACGGCCGAGCACATCATGGGAGGATTTCAACTCAGCGGAGTCAATTCGGCCTGCATGCCCCCAGGATTGCCGCCGAATGGCGAAATTCTGATGACAGGATCAGACACGACGCGGATTTCGTACTCTCTGCCCACCAATCCCGGTGTCAGTTGTACGGGCACGTTGAAATTCCCTGACATCCGTCTCTTTGACGAGCGCGTGTACCAGGCCGATACCGGAGGAAATTCTTCTGTTAATCCTCCTTCGGGCCTCACCGCCATTGTTCAGTGATCGTTGCGAGACACGCAGCAGGAGCAAAATCCAGCCATTTACTAAGACCCTCAAAGCGGATAATCTATCTAGCCGAAAGGGCTGCGCGACATGGACACCGGATCGATATATTCCCACGAATTCTTCGCAGGGCAGATGGACGGCTCCCGACGTTCAGCTGCCATCGTGGTCCCGCTCGTGTTGTCACTTATGCATGTAGACAGTGTCATTGATGTGGGCTGTGGGGTTGGCCCCTGGGCTAACGAATTCCTCGCCAATGGAATTACCGATGTTTGGGGAGTGGACGGAGATTACGTTTCACGGGAACAGTTACAAATCCCCAGCAGTCATTTCTTGCCGCGCGACCTGACAAAGACGCTTTCGTTCGGTCGGATCTTTGACCTTGCGGTATGCTTGGAAGTCGCCGAGCACCTCCCGGCGTCGAGGGCCGATGGCTTGGTGCAAGACCTGGTCGCGGCAGCTCCATGCGTGCTTTTTTCCGCCGCAATTCCCGGTCCGACGGGCACGGGCCATATCAATTCTCAATTTCTTCCCTATTGGATAGAGGCTTTCGAGAAGCATAACTATGAGGCGATCGATCCGATTCGTCCGAAGATCTTGGGCACCGACTCGGTGGAGTGGTTCTATCAGCAAGACATCGTGATGTTCGCGAGACAGGGACATCCACTGCTTTCCTGCGGTTTTCCAAAACCGAAGTCGTTTGTTCATCCCGTGCTCTACGCGCAGGTACTGCACATGCAGCCTTCGCTTGGGAAAATCGTCAAGACGCTTCCGAGTGCGATCTATCGTTCGATCCGTTATCGTCTTGGCGATCATAGTTTCCTCCAGCAAAAACACACAACTATTGCAGCTCAAAGATAGTCCCCGGAGGGCCGAGGCAACTGGACCTCTCGCCGCGACGCGAGCTGCAGGCGGGCGATCGCGGTAAGCATGGCCGGCACCGAAGTCGTGCTCGATGAGCTTGTCCCGAGAGGGCCTTACCCTACACCATCAGCGAACCGATGAATTCCTGTGAACTCAATTTGGTTGACCTGTCGAAGGGTGCATCTCTTAAAGAATGGGATAGAGTCTTTGACAGCTTAGCTGTTCTCTCCTGAGGTCCACAGCAACTACGAGGAGGTAGATGAAGAAGACTGCGTTTGTGACAGGTGCCGAGGGTTTCATTGGCTCTCATATGATCAGGTTCTTGGCATCTAAACAATGGAACGTGATCGCAGGATATCGTTTGGCGGGATCCGATTCGTTCCCCAAGCTGCCGAATGTATGTTTTGAGCAATGTGACTTGCGGAATGGACAGCGAGTCCAGCAAATCTTCCAACGGTACGAACCAACTCATGTGTTTCATCTTGGCGCCCAGAGTCTCCCGACGGTGTCATGGGCGGACCCGGTGGGTACGTTCGAATCGAATATCATGGGATCGCTACATGTGTTCGAAGCGATTCGCCACCAGAAGCGGAAACCGATAGTCGTTTCGGCATGTTCGAGCGCGGAGTACGGGAATGTACCCCCTTCTGCCATTCCGGTAAAGGAGGAACAACCACTTCATCCACTACATCCCTATGGCATCAGCAAGGTCTGTTTGGACCTGCTGGCTCGAGAATATTTTCTGGATTACCAGGTTCCCGCGGTGAACATTCGTCTCTTCAACACGACGGGGCCTGGAAAAACGAATGATGCTCCATCCGATTTCGTCCGGCAACTGATTCGGATTAAGAAAGGTCAGCAGAAACCGGTGTTGGAAGTCGGGAACCTGGCGCCACGCCGCGCTTTTCTCGACGTTAAAGACACAGTTCGGGGGTTCTACCTCGCCGCCATGAAAGGTCGGCGTGGCGAGACATACAATCTTTGCGCTGCAAACACCCACGAAGTCAGCGAGTTGCTGAGATTTGCCATCGATCTGTCGGGTCTGAAGGTGGAAGTCCAACCTGTCGCGAGGCTAATGCGGCCCTCGGACGAGAGAATCATCTTTGGCAGGACGAAGAAAATCCGCAAAGATACTGGTTGGAAACCACTATTGTCTATCCAACAAACACTGACCTCTATGTTAGAGTACTGGGACGAGATCCTGTAGGCGTCGGCTCTCCCCGCCCTATCTTCATCCTGCACAAGAAGCCTCTAGCGTCGAACCTGGAAAGGTCAACAAATATGGTGATTACAAGCACTCCACTTCGCGTTTCATTTTTTGGCGGTGGCACTGATTATCCTGTGTGGTACCGCGAACATGGTGGCGCAGTGCTATCGACCACTATCGATAAATCCTGTTTCATTACATGCCGGCGGATGCCGCCGTTTTTTGAGTATCACAGCCGTGTTTCTTATTCCAAAGTGGAGAATGTCAGCACGAACGATGAGATCGAGCACCCCTCTGTGCGCGGATGTCTGCAACTGCTGGGGATCGGCGAAGGTGTCGAGATTCATCATATTGCTGACTTGCCTGCGAGGACGGGCTTGGGCACCAGTTCCGCGTTCACAGTCGGACTTCTCCTTGGTCTCTATGCGCTCAAGGGTCAAATGAGGGACAAGCATTCGCTCGCCATGGAGGCTATAAAGGTCGAACAGGAAATCCTTAGGGAAGCAGTCGGAGCACAAGATCAAGTCAGTGCCGCTTATGGAGGACTGAACCGCATCAATTTCCGTCGCGACGGATCAGTCGAGGTGAACCCAATCCTGACGTCGGCAGACCGAATGGCCGAACTTCAACAGCATTTGGCGCTATACTTCACGGGCTTCTCCCGGACAGCCTCCGAAATCGCGCAAGAACAATTGCGATTGACACCGCAGAGGACGCGAGAACTTCAGACGATGCTTGGCCTTGTCGACGAGGCGGAGGCGATCGTTGCCAGTGCGAACCGTCCCATAAGTGAGTTTGGGCGCCTATTAGATGAAAGCTGGAAAATAAAGAGAACCCTCACTCAAAAGATCACCAACCCCACGCTCGACGAGATCTATGAGGCAGGCCTGAGCGCAGGTGCATTGGGGGGAAAACTCCTCGGTGCCGGTGGGGGCGGGTTCATGGTCTTTTTCGTTCCGCCTGAGCGACGAATGGCTCTGCGTGAGCGGCTGAAGAACCTGCTGTGCATTCCATTCTCGTTTTCGACTAGGGGCAGTCATGTTGTGGTATACGAACCCGAAGATCCTTACGATCAGGAACTCGCGAATGAGCGCAATGCCATTTATGGGCAGAACGGCAGGAGCAAGCGCCTCACTGAGGTGCTCGGCTAGCGCCAACATTCTGCCATAAGTCCGATGTCGCTACAGTACAATCGCGGTCGTCAATTGCTAGTTAGAATCGCCTGATGGCAATACAGGGAAGGTATACGTCTTGAGAATCAGTGTCTTTGGATTGGGGTATGTTGGAGCAGTTTCGGCGGGGTGTCTCGCCGATGATGGACACGAGGTCATTGGGGTCGACCCTCTTCCGACAAAGGTTGATCTGATCAAGCGCGGGCAGTCTCCGATCGTTGAAAAAGGTATCGGTGAGATCATCGCGACTACTGCTGAGGCGGGTCGATTGCGTGCTACCGGTGATCCGAATCAAGCGATCCGCGAAACGGACCTGTCCTTCGTTTGCGTGGGAACACCTAGCCAGACGAACGGCAACCTCGACCTGCGCTATATCCGACGAATATGCGAACAGATCGGCGAAGCACTCAAGTCGAAGAAAGAACGCCACACAGTTGTCATTCGCAGCACAATCTTGCCAGGCACGATGCGCAACATCGTGATTCCCACTTTGGAGGAGTTCTCCGGGAAGAAAGCTTCGGTTGCCATTGGAGTTTGCAATAATCCAGAATTTCTGCGAGAAGGGTCGGCGGTGAGCGACTTTCGTTGTCCGCCTATGACAGTCATCGGGGAGCTGGATCAGGCCAGTGGCGACATGTTGGCGAGTCTCTACACAAAGATCGAGGCGCCATTGATCAGGACGGGTCTAGAGTCTGCGGAGATGGTCAAATATGTCAACAATAGTTGGCACGCGCTGAAGATCGGATTCGCCAATGAGATAGGAAATCTTTGCAAATCTTTAAGTCTCGATGCCCACGAAGTCATGGAGATATTCTGCCAGGATCACAAGCTCAACATATCCCCCGCTTACCTGATGCCCGGTTTTGCCTTCGGGGGGTCCTGTTTACCCAAAGATCTTCGGGCGTTGTCCTATCAGGCCAAAATGCGCGATCTGAATCTACCAATCCTTAGTTCAATCCTTCCGAGTAATGAAATGCAAATCGTAAGGGGCCTACAGCTTATTGTGAATAAAGGGCATACACGGGTAGGCATTCTGGGGTTTAGTTTCAAAGCCGGAACGGACGACCTGCGAGAGAGTCCCCTAATCGAGGTCATCGAGCGTCTGATCGGTAAGGGTTACGACCTGCGCATTTACGATAAGAACGTAAACATTGCTAGCTTGGTTGGCGCAAACCGGGATTTCATTCTCAACCGCATTCCACACATCTCGAAACTAATGGTAGGAGATATCGATACCGTGCTCAATCACGCACAAACTGTCGTGGTTGGGAATAAGGATCCGGACTTCGAGAGAGTTCCGGAGAGACTTCGTGACGGGCAAGTCCTCGTAGACTTTGTGCGAATTATCGAGGGGGGGAGCAGGAACGGCAAATACGACGGAATCTGCTGGTAATAACTCGAAATGACAACGAGTCACAATAGAGGATTGAATAGCTGCTGGGACATTCATCTGATTCTGTGACCAGGTTCCAAGAGATCATGCTCTGCTTTGGCAGAGCTTACAGCTTTTTCATCAAGGCAGGCATTAGTGAAACGAACAATACTTATCATAGTTGAGAATATGCCGGTCCCACTGGATTTTCGGGTGTGGAAAGAGGCACGTTGCTTGCGGGATGCAGGTTACGAAGTGATCACGCTCTGTCCCAGAGGTGCAGGCTGTCAGGAGCGCTATCAACTCTTGGATGGGGTACACATATATCGCCATCCTTCGACAGTTGAAGGGCACACTCCACTGCAGTACATATGGGAATATGGGTCTGCCTTGTTCTGGCAATTCTTCTATTCATGGTGGATCTACTTTCGCCATGGATTTCAGGTGATTCAGGGTTGTAACCCTCCCGATGACATTTTCCTCGTAGCACTCTCCTTCAAAGTTTTAGGTGTAAAATACATATTCGATCATCATGACGTTATCCCTGAGTTATATGTGTCCAAGTATGACAGGACAGACTTTTTCTACAGACTCCAGGTATGGCTAGAAAGAGCGACCTTTCGATGCAGCGATGTCGTAATGTCTACCAACACCAGCTATCGAGAGATTGCTATTAACCGAGGTGCGATGCCCCCGGATGACGTCTTTGTTGTGCGTAACGGGGTCGATCCAAAAACCTTTAGGCCGATTTCGCCAAACCCAGCCCTACGCCATGGAAAGCGCTACTTGGTCGGGTACGTTGGCAACATGAGCGAACAGGAGGGCTTAGATATCCTCGTGAAGGTGGCGCTCCGGGTAAAGAGTTCAGGACGCGGTGATGTTCACTTTACCTGCGTTGGGGGAGGGCCGGCTCTGCCGAGTCTGCAAAGTTTGGTCCAAGAACAGCATGCTGAAGACATGATCAACTTTACTGGAAGAATTTCCGATGCAGACATGCTCGCAGTTCTTTCTACTGCAGATGTCTGCGTAAATCCGGACAAGCCTTGTCCGATGAACAGCATGTCAACCATGATCAAAATCATGGAATACATGGCACTGGGCAAGCCGATTGTGCAGTTTGAAGGCAAAGAGGGCCGCTTCAGCGCCCAGGAAGCGTCTTTGTATAGCGATGGGGCAGATCACGTCGGTGATTTTGCGGATAAGATCCTTTGGTTGCTGGATCATCCGGAGGAAAGAGCGCGCATGGGGGCGTTCGGACGCAACCGGATCGAGAAAGAACTGGCATGGGAGTACTCGACGGAGCACCTCCTCGCAGCGTACGAAAAAGCGTTCAGCAAAATCCGGGGCAAATATGTGTTACAGACGAAAGCGCCTATTACGGATGAGAAAGATCGTTCCACGCAAGTTGAGTTTTGAGCGATGGCGATGTCCCACGGGCCGAGAAACAATGGCGTAATGAAGGTGCCTAGAAAAGACGTGATCGTAGCGTGATCGTTTCATCCTCCGACACCAAAGCGGTTCTCCTGGTAGGCGGCCTGGGAACGCGCCTGCGGCCGGTGGTTCCGTCTGCGCCGAAACCGCTGGCACGCATTGGAGATCGACCATTTCTGCAGCTGCTGGTCCGGCAATTGGCCAGCCAAGGCCTGCGACGACTGGTGATGTGCACTGGATACCTCGGCGATCAGATTGAGCACGAATTTGGCGACGGCACCGACTTCGATGTCAAAATTGAGTACTCTCAAGAGCCGCAAGCCCTTGGTACTGCTGGAGCGGTCAAATTTGCTCAGAGATATCTGGAGACTCTCCCATATTTTCTAGTAACAAACGGAGACTCCTTTCTCGATATCGATTTCAATTGCTTGATTCATGCGCACCGTTTGCGAAAGGCTTTGGCCACGATCGCCGTTCTACCCGTTAACAACTCCGGCCGCTATGGAACCGTGCGGATCGACCCCAGCAACAACGTTTTGGAGTTTTGCGAGAAGACAGGACAGGATTTGCCTGGACTTATAAATGGGGGAGTCTACGTCTTCAGCTCCGCGATCCTGGACCATATCCCAGGTGGACAGGTAAGCTTAGAAAGAGATGTTTTCCCTCAAATACTCAGTCAAGGCGTATATGCGGTGAAGCAAGAGGGAATGTTTATCGATATCGGAACTCCCGCCGACTATGCAAATGCTCAACTCTTGCTTGAACGCTGAACACACAGACTTAGGTCGATCATAAACTGGCTCTGCTAGAGAACATTTCCATGGTATCTGTCAACAATTTCGAGGCACAGGTCAGGAATACTATTGCAGCCTCGATTACGACAAAACAGCACCTTCTCGCTGATACCGACTTGATTACGACGGTGAGCAGAGTTACCGAAGTTCTGATCGCTTCGTTTAAGGCAGGTAATAAGGTATTGCTGTTCGGCAACGGCGGAAGCGCCGCGGATGCTCAGCACATAGCTGCAGAATTCGTAGGAAGGTTCGCTTTCGATCGCCCGGCGCTACCGGCGCTCGCGCTTTCTGTCAATACGTCTTGTGTCACAGCCATTGGCAACGATTATGGCTTTGATGTGGTTTTTTCTCGTCAGATCGAAGCGCTCGGGCAACGTGGAGATGTAGCCGTCGGAATCACCACCAGTGGCAACTCACCAAATGTGCTTCGAGCGATGGCAACAGCGGTGAAAATGGGTTTGCATACGGTTGGCATGACAGGGTCAAAAACAAGCAAGTTGACAGACGTGGTGGAGCATTGTATCCGTGTGCCATCCTCCGAGACTCCTCGCATTCAGGAATGTCACATTCTTGTCGGTCATATCATCTCGGAATTGGTAGAGAGAGCGATCTTTCATGCATAGAGCCGTTTTTCTGGATCGGGATGGCGTGATCAATCGCAAGGCCAAAACAGAAGGTGATTACGTGACCTGCTGGAAAGATATGGATATTTTGCCTGGCGTGCCGGAGAGCATTACTCAGCTAAATCGGGCTGGTTTTCAGGTCATCGTGGTGACGAATCAACGTGCTGTCGCTAAGGGCCTGATTACTGTCCGAGACTTGGAATCCCTTCATCACCATATGTGTGCGTACCTGTCGAGCAGGGGTGCACACATCGATGCAGTCTACTATTGCCCACACGAACTACAACCGCCATGTAGGTGCCGGAAGCCGCAGCCAGGCCTGTTGTTCGAGGCTGCCCGAACCCGCGACCTTGATCTGAAGGCCTCGTGGATGGTTGGCGATTCCGAAAAAGACGTTCAGGCCGGTAGGAGAGCCGGGTGCCGAACGGCACGAGTAGGACCAGATTTCAGGTCGATCGCGAGCGATGCCGATTTTGTGGCGGATTCGCTTCTATCCGCAACTCGCAACATCCTGAAAGCGACTTGTCCTGACAGAAATGAATCTATTTCAGACGACAAGGATGGCACACCGGTGCCATACGAGAGTACCGCTGTTGATCGTAATATGAATTTGCGGTTAAAAACTCACGGCTAATTCCCATCATTCCTTCCCCTCGGAGAAGCCGGGACATAAAAGCAAGTTATCCATTAAACTAGTGGGGCAAACCCTTTGAGTATTGGGACGTTTCCGTCCATTAGCCGTTACTTTCGATGTGACGAAGCATTACTGGATTTCAAGACCGGTAGTGCACTCTCACAGACAGCGGGTTTCTTTCGATTTGCCGACACGATTTGTTTTGGAAGGTCCACGCATAGTAGCCTGCCCGCGGCGCCTAGACCAGATCTTGAGGACCTTTCAGGAGACGTTCAGATTGATTGCGGCAGCGTGACTCTTCCATTCGACGCGGAGGAGGTAATCGGCAATCTGAGGGAAGAACGGTATGCGAACGGCTGGAGTGGATCCATTCAAAACAACGGCCTGCTGCGCGAGTTGTATTACGCGGTTCGGCCCTGGATGCCGCTCGGGCTTCGCAAACACCTTCAACGAGTCTACCTGCGAGGCTGGGACAAGGTCCCCTTCCCGAATTGGCCGGTCGATCGGACAGCGGATCGCCTTCTCCAGCATCTACTTATTCTCGCGCTCAGGTCGAGCAAAACCGATGCCATTCCATTCATTTGGTTCTGGCCGGAGGGAGCAAACGCATGTGCGATCATGACGCACGATGTCGAGCACACGCCAGGAAAGAATTTTTGTTCGGCGTTGATGGACATTAATGATTCCTTTCACATTCCAGCTTCCTTCCAGATCGTGCCCGAAGAGCGGTATTCAGTGGAACCGGAGTTCCTCGAGGAGATCAGGCGTAGAGGGTTTGAGATCAACATTCAAGACCTGAATCATGATGGCAGACTCTTCCTGCACAAATCCGAATTTGAACGGCGAGCAAATGCCATTAACCAATACGGCAGACAATATCGCTCTACTGGCTTTCGCTCGGCCGTTTTGTATAGAAACCTGGAATGGTTTAAGCACTTGCAGTTCGAATACGACATGTCGGTCCCGAGCGTCGCTCACCTCGACCCGCAACGCGGGGGCTGTTGCACGATAATGCCGTATTTCATTGGAAATCTCGTTGAGCTACCTGTCACTATGACTCAAGACCACTCTCTGTTCAACGTTCTGAATGATTTCTCGATGAAGCTGTGGGAGCAGCAGATCCAGTGCATTCTGAAGGATCACGGGCTGATGAATTTCATCGTCCATCCCGACTACATCATTGGACAAGAAGCTCAGAACGCTTACAGGAACTTGCTGACATTACTCACTCGATTGCGCCAGGAAAATGGTGTATGGATCGCCCTGCCTAAAGACGTAAATTGCTGGTGGAGGCAGCGCGACAAAATGCTCCTCGGGCGTAAAAAAGATCAGTGGGTGATTGAGGGTGAAGGCAGTGAGAGAGCACGCCTAGCGTTCGCCAGCGTACAGGATGATCACCTCGTCTATTCGGTGGCACAAACCTCCCAGAACATGCAGGGCATTCCCGCAACTACATAATCCCTCCTCCCGAGAGCGGGCAGGAGTAGCTTTGAGGGGAATCTATAATAATGAAGAACCAGACCACGGTGCACAACGGCTTCGCGCGAAGCAAAACTCTCACTCATTCCACCATCTGCGATGTCGCCATTGTCGGTGCGGGACCATATGGACTTTCTGCAGCCGCTCACCTTAAGTCCAAGGGATTTGATACACGGGTGTTTGGCCAACCGATGGAGTTTTGGGCCCACAAGATGCCGGAGGGTATGCTTCTACGCTCTCCAAGAGTAGCTTCTAATCTTTCCGACCCTGACGGAGCTTTTACCCTCGATGCCTATGAGTCAGCAGCGAGAAAGGAAGCTTCTGATCCACTTCCTCTCGATACCTTCGTGGAATATGGGAAGTGGTTCCGGCATCAGTTAGGCTCAGATCTGGACGAAAGAACCGTTCTCCGAATGGATCGTGACCACCCCGGATTCAGGCTCAGCCTGGTGGACGGGGAAGAGATTCGTTTCAGAAATGTCATCGTGGCGGCGGGAATCGGGCCATTCAAAAAGAAGCCCAGTGTCTTTCAGAACTTCTCCGCCCCACACGTGTTGCACTGCTATGAAGGACGTCAGATCCGAACATTTGCGGGGAAGAGAGTGGCTGTCATCGGAGGTGGACAGAGCGCACTGGAATCAGCAGCGCTCCTGAACGAAGCGAAAGCCGAAGTCGAAGTCATTGCGCGGCAGACTCGAATTAATTGGATCGGTCAGCATGGCTGGTTGCATCACATGGGGCCAATTTCGTCGATTCTTTACTCCTCGCATGACGTAGGTCCAGCAGGAATCAGTCGGCTCGTCGCTTGCCCGAAGATCACAGCGCTCGTGCCTTTAAAACTACGCGATCGAATCCGCAAAAGGGCTGTGCGCCCAGCAGGATCGCGCTGGCTCCCCAGCCGTTTGGTAGACGTGAAGCTTACGACTGGGCGTTATGTATCCCAAGCCTCTTTGCGCGGGGACGAACTATCACTCAAGTTGGATGACGGCTCGGAGCGTCGCATTGACCATGTACTTCTCGGGACTGGTTATCAAGTGGATATTTCGCAGTATAACTTCATCCCGCATCAACTTGCAGAGGAAATTCGGCAGTTCGATGGTTATCCCAAACTCACGAGCGGCTTCCGCTGCTCCGTTCCCGGGTTGCACTTTATAGGTGCTACGGCGGCACGTAGCTTCGGGCCACTCCTTTATTTCGTAGCCGGTACTGAGTTCGCATCACAAGAGTTGACCTGCCATATTTCAAGGACCTAGCGCGATTTCCGAAGTTAGAGATTTACATTGAATCAACAGCGGGTAGGCGCAGTCATCATTGGCGGAGAGCACCCTGGATTGGGCGTAGCTCGGAGCCTCGGGCGGAGAGGCATCCCAATCTTTGTTATCGATGACCAGTACTCGATTTCGCGATTCTCAAAATACGTGAACCGCACGGTGCGCGTAGATGATTTGCGAGATGAGCAGCGTACCATCGAGAACGTGCTTGATGTTGGGCACCGCTACGGTCTCGAGGCATGGGTTCTGTTTCCAACCAGAGACGAAACGGTCGCTGCATTCTCGCGTCACCGGACCGAGCTGGCAAATTTTTTTCGAGTCACGACCCCCGAGTGGGAAACTGTACGTTGGGCATGGCATAAGAGAAACACATACGAGCGTGCGGAACAACTTGGAATTCCCGTTCCTCATACTTTCACTCCGCGGTCTGAAGCAGAACTCCCTGCTCTGCAGGGACGCCTGCCCCTGGCGATCAAACCGGCCGTTAAGGAAAAGTTCTTCTATGCGACGGGTGCTAAGGCTTGGAGGGCTGACACACTAGAGCAACTTAGGCAGCTTTACGGCAAGGCTTTACTACAGATTCCACCGGAAGAGATTCTCGTTCAAGAAATCATCCCGGGGGATGGTCAGACACAGTACTCCTATTGTGCTTTCTTTCGGAACGGGAGAGCAGAGAGTACTTTGATCGCGAAACGCTTGCGTCAACATCCCCACGAGTTCGGCCGAGCAGCTACTTATGTCGAGACTGCAGAAATGCCCGAGATTGAAGAACTTTCATTGCGCTTTCTCAAAGCGATCGACTATTACGGCTTAGTGGAATTAGAGTTCAAGCGGGACCCTCGAGATGGTCAGTACAAGTTATTGGACGTCAACGCCCGTACTTGGGGATTTCATAGCCTAGGTTTGCCGGCTGGCGTGGACTTCCCATATTTGCTCTACGCAGATCAACTAGGCGAGCCGATTGAGTCATGTCGAGCACGTTCAGGAGTGGGATGGCTTCGCCTGATCACGGACATGCCAACTGCTGCATCTGCCCTTTTAAATGGAAATCTGAAACTCGGCACGTACTGGCAGTCTTTGAGACGCACCAAAATCGAATCGGTGCTCTCAATGCAAGATCCCCTGCCCTTTGCTGCTGAACTTTTGATGCTGCCTTATCTTGTGTATGAGAAATATTGTCCGAAGCTTCACGTCACAACCAAGACTCAGGCGGCAGGTGATCGAGAGGAGGGAGAGTTGCGCTCAAGTACGTCGGTCGAGTAGTCTCGGCCAACTTTAGTCTCTTTCCGTACGAAGAAAGTGACTTCCCCTTTCTCATCAATGGAGAAGTCTTGAGTTGCATTCCGAACAGCTTGGCTGCACCCCGCTTGCAAGCGGTCATGTAGTTCAATTGCGAGAACGTCGACTTTACTGATCCACGGGCAATAATCGAATACTTCCTTTTCTGCACCTTCGATATCCATCTTCAGTAGGTCAATGGAATCAATGCTGGCCTCGCGCATGAGGCTGTCCATCGTCAAGGCTCGAACTAATTGGGAGCCATTTGGGACAATCGTAAATGCGCCTTTGATGTGAGCGCTAGAGGGTCCTAGCGTGACTTCTCCGTCTTGGCGCCAGAGAGCACCTCGGACGGGAACGATTGTCCTGTATGGTGCGGTGTTCCGCACGAGGGCTGCGAAATTAGAACGTTCCGGCTCCAGAGCTATGATTTTAGCCGATGGGTATTTCAGCGCAAATAGAATGCTGGCCATCCCGATATGAGCCCCGACATCTACGATCACCTTCGGAGCAAAATCGACGATATTCGGTTCGTACGCCTTAGTTTTAAAAGTCAGAACATCTCGGTACGCACAAAAATCAGAAGTATCAATCCGAAGGTGAACAGGATAATTGGTTTTTGGCGGAATAGCGGCGAATTCTCTCGGCTTTCCAAAAAGACGAAATGAAGCTACTGCGAACACTCCACGGACGCCGCAAAGTTCGTGATACCATTTCAGTCCGCGCCAAACGCCCATAGGCACCGCTCCAGTGAAAAACGTTCATCTTACTACGTCGACGCGAACTCCGCCAATGCACCAGACAGATCTCTAGTCGTAGCGAGTTGAGATATCAAAATGGAAAACTTAAGAATTCCGCCGCTTCGACGGTTCTTCCAGCCGCAAATTCCGCAACTCTTCAGACCTGCGGTAACCTCGTTCCTCGCCAAAACAATAGGCCGTGTGAACCTGGAAGGGCCCGCTGTAGGTTTAGCGGCGGCTGCGTATTGGGTCCGATTCTCCCGATGGTGTAGCGCACACCCTGTGACGGAGGCAGTCACCAAAACGAACGGACATGACCGCAGTTGGCTATATCGCTCTGTCATCAAGGCCGAAGGGCTGAATTGCCAGCCGATCGCATATTTGGAGTTCGGAGTCTACCGCGGGGACTCGCTTAAAACGTGGCTGCGTAGCATTACAAATCCAGAGTCGCGGTTTACTGGATTCGATACTTTCACCGGCTTACCCGAACGATGGCGACCAACCGAACTGCAGGGTCACTTCAACGCCAATGGCGAGCTCCCAGAAGTAAATGACGACCGTTGCAACTTCGAGGTTGGTCTTTTTCAGGACACTCTCCCCGGATTTATCCGCCATAACGATCTTTCACGAAGGCTGGTTATCAATTTGGACGCGGACATGTTCACGTCGACTCTCTTCGTGCTTACGACCCTCGCGCCTCATCTGAAACCAGGCGATATTATTTTTTTCGACGAGTTCTCCTGTCCGCTAGATGAGTTCCGAGCTTTCGAAGAATTTGTTCGCTCGTTTCGCATCCAGTACGAAGCGATTGCTGCGGTCTATGGATACACGCGCGTTTGCATCAAGATCGCCGACTTCGCCAAAGGCTCTTCCTCTTAAAGCAGCCTCATTTGCGACGATTAATGCTCTAGCTCCGGGCATCCATGAAACGATTGCCTCAACTCGATGCAGTTCGCGGGCTGGCTGTTCTGCTAGTCCTTGTACATAATACTGACAAGACGAGCTACACCGGCATTATTGCCCGGAATGGCTGGATGGGTGTCGACCTCTTCTTCGTTTTGTCCGGATTCTTGATCACCGGCATTCTCTTAAGCACAAAGACTAGAGAAGGATATTTTCGGAATTTCTACACAAGACGCTGCCTTCGAATTTGGCCCTTATACTTCTCTGCGATCCTGTTCATGTTCGTTCTAGTCCCAATTCTGCGGCCGTCCGAAACGCACACGATCTTTGACAGGAGATCCATGCCGTGGTGGTCTTATTTCGTTTTCCTACAGAACTTCTTTGTACCGGTAATCACCAAGGCAACCGGCCTGTTGGGTGTCACCTGGTCACTGGCAGTTGAAGAGCAATTCTACTTGGCGTGGGCGGTCGTGGTGAGGTTTTGCAGCGAGTCTCAATTGCGTGCGATTGCTATCGTCCTGATCTGCCTCAGCCCCGTCTTGCGTTTTTATCTGTTGCATCTCGATTATTATGTGTATCCGAATACTTTTTGTCGCCTCGACGGACTGATGGCTGGGGCACTCCTTGCAATCCTGTGGCGATCGAAAACGTTCAGACCCCAAGCTCATGTCCATGGTGCGTGGATTCTTCTGCTGATTGCTTCGCTGCTCGCATTAATGACATCGGGTCGCATTGAAGCGCTAGTGTATTCATTCACGTCGCTGGCATCGGCAGCGTTGGTTTACCTTGCCTTGTGCTCCAAACAACGCTGGTTCCAAGCGGTCATGGCGAACCGGTTCCTGGTCTACACTGGAACCATCAGCTATGGAATCTACCTACTGGAAAAGATACCCATCGATGCAGCAAAATCGTTTCACCTGGATAGGCATCCTGTCATTGTGCTTTCAGTTGCTACGTTATCGACCTATGTTCTTGCGATCATCTCGTGGAATGCACTGGAGAAGCCATTGCTAAGGCTGAAGCGATTCTTCGAGTGGGAATCCCCGCAGCCGGCGACTCAAGAGCATCAACTGGCGCAAGCTTCGTGACAAAGTGGCAGTCTTGCCTATTTCATGTTTTCCGCATTGCACGGCAATTCAAGCCTTCGAGCGTACCGCACATCTAGTCTCGAAAGCTTCGGATATACAATGTCGACAATTCGAGGACGGTGATGTTGCAGGTTTTGCTCAGTAGACTTTTAGGCAAGATAGCATTCGTGGCGCCCGGAGGTATCAGGGTCCGACCCTGGCTGCAGCGGCTACGGGGAGTTGCGATCGGCAATAATGTATGGATCGGACAGCTTGTATACATCGATGAGATACATCCTGCGGACGTAAGCATCGGGGACAACTGCACGATCGGCCTTAGAACATCCATCATCTCCCATTTTTACTCGGGCTCGAGAAGGCCCATCAGCAATGGCAAAGTCGTAATTGAGAAGGATGTCTTTATTGGTCCGCACTGCGTCATCTTACCGAACGTCAGAATCGGCGAAGGAGCGGTAATCAGGGCAGGCACCGTAGTGAGCCGAAATGTGCCTCCACACACTTTTTGGGGGCCTCCTGCTGCCGAGGCTCTGGGAACAGTAAAGGTCCCACTGACGCCAGACCGCACATACGAAGAGTTTATGGAAGGCTTAACGATACGCGTGAAAAAGACGCCTCAGTTGACACGGTGAGGAGTCATAAAGAACTTGGAAGTATCCTCAGAAGCTCAATGATGCAAATTATGGGTTTGCAGATTATTAGATAGGGGAGACCAATGGAGTTGCAAACAATAGAGATCGAGCAAGAGATTCGTAACTATCTCACCCAAACATTTCTTTTTGGCAACAGCGAATCGCTCAGCAACGATGTGCCTCTTCTTGGCAGCGTGATCGATTCGCAAGGGGCGATTGAGCTCGTCACGTTTATTCAACAACGCTTCGACATCGAAGTACAGGATGACGAAGTAACGATTAACAACTTGAGCTCGGTGAAGACCGTAACAGCTTTAATTGAGAAGAAGCTTCGTGGCAAATAATCAGGGCGGCGGGTTGGGCCCAGCCAGGAAGCCCCCGTCAAGAACCAGAGACTGTCCCGTCATAAAAGATGCGCGTTCCGAACAGATCCATACTACTGCTTCGGCGATTTCGCGCGGGGTTCCAAAACGACGGATGGGATGGGAATGGATAACAGATTGATGAATGTTCGGTGCGCCAAAAAGCCGCTTTGCCATCGGTGTTTCGACGACCGCGGGACACACGGTATTGATGCGAATTCCACTTTTCGCGTTTTCCAGAGCAGCGGATCTAGTCAGCCCAATTACTCCATGTTTGCTGGCACTGTAGGCTGCTGCGCCACCAGAGCCGACTAAGCCCGTGACTGACGACATATTCACAATCGCTCCGCCGCCGCCCTGTCTGAGCATCTGCCGAATCTCATATTTCAGACAGAGCCACACACCCTTGAGATTGATGGCGATGGTTCGGTCAAAGTCTTCTTCGGACTGCCTGGCAATCGGGACCCACACCCCCTCTATACCGGCATTGTTGAAGGCTACGTCCAGACGGCCGAACCTCTCCACAGTCTTCTGGACGAGGGCATCGACTTCCGCAGCCCGCGAAACATCCGCTTTGACAAAGAGACCGTCGCCGCCAGCGGAGCGGATCTGTTCGACCGTCTCCTCCCCTTCCGGTACGCGACGGCCCGCGACTACTACCTTCGCGCCCACCTTCGCAAAAAGAACGGCCGTCTCGCGGCCAATTCCCGATGTACCGCCGGTCACCAGGGCTACTTTGCATTCCAAGTCCACTGCCATAGGTTTCCTTCACTCTAGGATAACAAGTTGTGATTATAGCGGCCACGGGGTGGTATCAACGAGTTTGCCGTAGGTAGATTCGTCCGCTAGACAATAGAAACAGGTCTCCCCTAAGCACAAAGAGGGGAGCGCCCGATGGTTGCCCGCAACGGGGCGTTCTCACGAAAACCAGCGAACTCAGTATGACGCCTCGGATTTGACATTCGTAGTTCAACTTCCAACATTTTTAAGTCAGTAGCGAGGTGCTCCCATGACAGCGGTTCAAGGCCTAGGTTCTGGAAGTATGACCGACGGGCCGTCCGTCTATTCTCCGAACCCGGAACTCATGACCATTCGCGAGCTAATTGATCGGATGGCGGGGACGCGACCTCACGCCCCTTTCCTGACCAGCCCGGAAACCGGTGAAATCTTAAGCTTCCTGGGCCTCAAGGAGTGGTCGGAGCTTCTTTCCAAGCGACTTCAGCGATGGGGATTGGAACGCGGCGACAAAGTTGCGTTCTTGATGGACAATGGCTTGCTCACGGCGCAGCTTTTCTTGGGAGTCATCTATGGGGGATTCGTCTCAGTTCCCCTTAACGTGCGCGCGGGCGTCACCCAACTGAGCTTCATGGTGGAGCATTGTGACGCCAAAGTGGTTTTTGTCGGCGATGAGTATACGGCCTTGATGGAAGAGGTGATGACGCACGTGCGTCGGCCGGTGCGAGTGATTCCGTCTGAGGCGGTTGATAGTGAGGTGATGAATGACTGTTCCCTGCCGTCAATTTTGACGGTACCACCCACCCCGGAAGACGTCGCGCTGCTAATGTACACATCGGGTAGCACGGGGCATCCTAAAGCGGCAGTGCATACGCACCGGACGATTCTCGCCGGGGGGAGGAATTCGGTAGCCGCGCACCAATTGACGGCGGCCGACCGCTCACTACTGGTACTCCCGCTCTATCACATCAACGCGGAATGCGTGACGTTGATACCGACCCTCCTTAGTGGGGGATCGGTGGTGGTACCTCATCGTTTCAGTATTGCTCATTTCTGGGACTGGCTGGACGAATACGAGTGCACCTGGTCGGCTATTGTGCCAACAATCGTCTCGCAACTTCTGGACTGGCAGGATCCTCGGGCCAGTAGCCGTGCACCCGCATTCCGAAGGATCCGTTTCTTGCGATCGTCCTCCGCGCCACTGGCGCCCTCATTACACCGCGAATTCCTGGCAAAGTTCCCGGTTTTGCTGATCCAAGCGATGGGATCGAGCGAAGGGGGCAACATTTTCTCCAATCCGCTGCCCCCCAGAGAGAATAAGATCGGATCGCCCGGTCTGCCCTGGGGTTTTGAAGTCAAGATTGTCGATCCCAAGGGCGTGGAACTGCCTGCCGGCGAACCCGGGGAAATGCTCATTCGCGGTGAGGCTCTAACTAACACCTACTACAAAGAACCGGAGGCGACCGCCGCTGCTTTTGATGCTGACGGCTGGTTACATACGGGAGACCTCGCCTACCGTGACCCAGACGGCTATTTCTTTGTCGTCGGCCGGTCGAAGGAACTGATCATCAAGGGGGGCGTCAACATCGCTCCTCGGCAGATCGATGACGTGCTGGAATCGCATCCGGCGGTGTTGGAAGCAGCGGCGGTTGGAGTGCCCGATCGCCAACTAGGTGAGGATGTCGTAGCGTTCGCGGTTTTGCGGGCTGGGGCCGAGTGCGGGGAGCGGGACCTCCTGGCTTTCTGTGAGGGCCGCTTGGGATCCTTTAAGAATCCGACGCGGATCTTCTTTGTGCCGGATTTACCCAAAGGACCCTCTGGTAAGGTGCAGCGACTGCGACTGGTAGAGCGCGCCACGGCCCCCGCCGCGGACTCGCTGGCAGTAACCCCGGCCGGATTTGCTCTCGGCCGCGCCAGCGATCAGGAAGCTGAGCAGATTGCGTCAACGCTCCCCGCATCGCTCGAAAACATCATCGCTTCGATCTGGGCCGACATTCTCAAACTCCCTCAGGTCGGAGTGGATGATAACTTCTTCGCCTTAGGCGGCGACTCGCTTATGGCCATTCAGTGCGTTTCCCGGCTGCGGGAAAAAACCGGCGTGCGGCTAACGTTAACGGAGTTTTTTGGAAACGGCACGGTGGCGGAGCAGGCCGCACTGATCCGCGAGCGACATGCTTCAGTCCAGAAAAACAATTCATCGTCTCCGAAAGAATCGGAGGGAGAACTGGCCCAACACCCGGGTTCGCATTCTGGTGCGCAGTCAATTCCAGCACGCGACCGCTCTCTCCCTTATCACATCAGTCCCCTGCAAGAGCGCATATGGTTCATGGAGCAGCTGAACCTGGGCGAACCGGTCTACAACGAAGCGGAAGCGGTCCGCTTGCGCGGAGATCTGAATGTTGATGCGTTGCAGCAGGCGCTAAATGCAGTAGTCGCTCGACAGGAAGTGCTACGTACGACAATTCAGACGGTCGATGGGCTGGCAATGGCGAAGGTTCGAG
>Ga0335073_10000604_pt1 | contig 46567 bp, 47 predicted proteins | sample Lox_Sample_22_FD_207093 | JGI IMG/M metagenome (GOLD analysis project Ga0335073, IMG submission 207093) | Soil microbial communities from Loxahatchee National Wildlife Refuge, Florida, United States - Lox_Sample_2.2 | ecosystem: Environmental > Terrestrial > Soil > Wetlands | place: USA...
GCCATGAAAACCAGCCGATTCTTCCTCGCACTTTCCGTCATTCTGCTTTCGACGTCCCTTCTTTATGCTCGCGGCGGCGCTAAGAAAACGGTCACGCTGATCAACTCGAAGGGCGAGAGCGCGGGCACCGCAACCCTGAAAAGCGTGAAAGGCGGAGTCGAGCTCAAGCTCGATCTGAAGAATCTGCCGCCGGGAGAGCACGCGGTGCACTTCCATCAGACTGCCAAGTGTGATCCGCCGGATTTCAAGTCGGCCGGGCCGCATTTCAATCCCGAAGGCAAGAAGCACGGCTTGCAGAATCCCGAGGGCCCGCACGCGGGCGACATGCCCAATTTCACTGTCAAAGCCGATGGAACTGCAAAGGCCACGATCATTAACAAGAACGTGACTCTCGGATCCGACTCGCACTCGCTTTTCAGCAATGGGGGCACGGCCCTGATGGTCCACGCCAAAGCCGACGACATGAAGACCGATCCCGCGGGCAACGCCGGCGATCGCATCGCCTGTGGCGTGGTCACACAATAGAAATCCTGCTAAAGCGCCAAAACAAAAGGCCGGTCCCGTTTTCAGAACCGGCCTTGGTTGTGCCTGCGTCCGGGGCAGGCCTTTCAACTCCGTTGCACTGAAGTTACGGCTCCAGCAACCCAGTGCTCGGATCTAGCGGCAACTTCGCCGCCCTCTTTGCGCCGGTGAATTCGAACAGACCGTTCAGCGACCCGGCTTTCGCATCGGCCGATCCAGGGATCCGTCCCAAGTTCCAGTTGTCTTCGATGAACTTGAGGATCGAGGACTGATCGGTGATCGCATGGTCGACATAGTTCTGTTTTGCGTAGGGTGAGATCACGAGAAGCGGAGTCCGGGGACCGTAGCCGCAGCGTCCCTGGAAGGTAGAGTTGGTATTTGTGCCGCATAGTCCGGCGCCAGTCAGCTGATCATCTGTGACCTGCGATTGGTTCACCAAAGGATCCATCTGGTGGTCGTACCAGCCATCAGAGTCGTCGTAGGCAATGATGATTGCCGTGTCCTTCCAGTACGAGCTCGCCTGAATCGTGTTGATGGTGTTCACCAGGAAGGTCTGCTCGTCGAGAGGATCGGAATAACCCGGGTGGCCATCGTCGATCGCCTTCGCCTTGAGAAAACTGACCGCGGGCAAATGTCCGTTGGTTAAGGCCACGAAGAAGTCGTTCAGATCGTACTGATGGTTGGCCTGGTCCGAAGTACCGATCGCAGCAGCGGAGCTTGGCCGCAGGTGGTGCTGGTTATTGGTGTCAGGGAAGAACTGAAACGGCTGGTGGTGGGCCACGTAGTCAGCCGTCGTGCCCGCGAGATTGGTGCTGGCAGCCGCGCAAACCGCCGGAATTACGCCGGGCGCGCTAGTAGGAGCAAAGCCGCCCTGAAACCAGCCCCAAGTGTAGCCGCTGCCACCATTGGCTTGATTGAGCAGCGTGCCAACGCTGACTCCGCTGGGAAAGCTGACGTAGGTCTTGCCGGTTGGGTTGCAGTCGTCCAGACCCGGGCGGGCATCGCCAATCAACGCGCCCGTCGTGCCACCATCAGAGATCAGGCCGCTGGTCGAACCGCCGCTGATGTACACGGCTCCGCTGGTGTTGCCACTGACCAGGTTGACCGCGCCGGGAGCGGACGGCCCGAATTGTGTGTTATAGGAATTGTCGCTCATCGCATAGTGCTGCGCGTAATTCCATATGGCGGTGACGGTGTTGCCGTCGTAATAACCCATGACGATGCCGGCGTTGTGTCCGTAGTCCGGACAGGGAAAAGCCACCGAGTTGCCCTGGCCGGTGTTCTCGGGAAATTTGTCCATGGCACCGAGATCAAAAGCCACCTGTTCGGGCGTGTAGTTGTGGTCCTGGTCGCAGGTCACAGCTTGTGGCCGGTCCAGCCGGAACGGCTGCGCGGAGTTCGGGTTCTCGGTCAACAAGCCGCCACTCAGCAGATTGTTGACGCTGGGGGTGTTGGGGAGCGGCGTAAATTGGGGCTCGGAGGCCGGGTTAGTCGCGTTGGGGTAAGTGGCGAAGTAGTGGTCGAAGGAGACGTTCTCCTGGAAGATTACGACGACATGTTTGATGGGAGTGGTTGTCGGGTAGCTTTCAGCGGGATTCTTGGCGGCCCACGCGTCAGCCAGAGAAGTGCAAATCAGGCACGCGGTTGCTGCAAGGCTCGCCAAGCGGCGGAGATGCTTATGAATCATCGACTCTTCTCCTTGCTTTAGTCTTGTAGACACTTCGCCCTATGGATCCAGAGTGCAAACTAGTTCCCTGAACCGCACCAACCCGGAAAAATTTTCGGAGGCGCTTAGGCGATTTTCGCGATGCTACGCAACCGACTTTACAGGCACGTCACAGGCAGATGAAATTTTCGTTACGAATTATCGAATGCTGGAAGAACTCGGCGTGGAGTTTGACGAACTGCCGAAGTGCTCGATCGCCGCCGCTTTCTGTCGCATTGGTTCCACGCGAATGGTTCCCATCATGCCGCCGTCTGCGTGTTCGAGAAGATGGCAGTGATAGACGAAGGTCCCGACTGTGTTGGGGTTTCGGAAGTCTATGCGCAGTTTTACTTGAGGGTACACGGAACTCTTTCCGTCCCAGTACGCCACGTTCACAGTGTCGCGGAGGAAAGGCTCGTCCACCGGCACGCCGTTCCATTCCAGCAATTGAAAGTGAAGCTGATGGATGTGGAAATCGTGCAGCTCTTGCGTGCGGTTTTCCACAATCCAGTCTTCAACATCACCCTGAGTCACAATCAAATCGGGAGCAGCCGCGTTGGGATCGAAAGGAACAGGGGTTTGCCCATCGACCGTCAACATGAACACCATGGGGCTGTTGGGGTCGTTGGGATTTTGCGGCTTCTCTGAAAAATAGAGCTTTCGCTGACGCACGGGCGCAACTTTGCTCAATGGAATAGCAGCATGAGAGTTCCGCGTGACCGAGGAGGCCGGTAACTGCGATTGCGGGCCGGGTGCGTCGGTCTTGGCGACGATGCTGGCGAGTGGCCGCGTAGGATCATTTTCACCGGCCGGCCCGGTGTCCACAGTTCTGGTCACCAGGCTGGCATGGATTCCTTCCCCCGGAGCTTTCACGATGAACTCTGCCCTCGCGGCTGGCGGAAGAAAAATATGAAATTTCCACGCTACCTGCTGCTCATGGTTGCCGTTGTCATTGACGGGAATGCCGTCGAGCGCCACCACTCCCACACGTTGCGGCGCGTCGTTAAACAGGACCTGCAAATCGAGATAGGTAATGGCTGAGGCGTTCAACACCCTCCACAACTCGCGCTGGGAAGGCTCCATCGCAATCACGGCGGGTTGGTATTCAGGAAAGGGAACAGGAACAAAATTGATGGAGAGATCTTTGGCGGGTTTGCCGCCGCCGGTGCCGGTGTTGAGAATGTCTCCCTCGGCGTCGCGCAGCACCTGTGCAGCGGGCATGGAACCCGATTGCACCGGAGCCGCGTCAGGATTCATAAGGTCCTGATCGCGAATGATGAAGACTCGTTCCGGCAAACCGGAGGCGGCGGGATCGTCTTTCTCCAGGCCCTCCACGATCAGCGCGCCGGAAGCTCCGCCCAAAACTTGCGCCTTATTAAACCCGTGCAAATGAGGGTGATACCAATACAACCCCGGCGGCTGATCGATCGGAATTTGAAATTTGTATTCGAAAGGCGGCGAGGAAGACGCGATCACGGTGTTGAGCGTGTCGTCCTGATGGCAAACCGGCGGAATCAGCAGCCCGTGAAAATGCAGGTTGGTGGAAGAAGCTGCCATGGGACCGGAGGCGCATGTTGCGCTCCCGTGGCTGTGCATTGGTTGTCTGTTTGGATCTTGCGTGGAAGCCGCCGGCAACTCGTTGCGCAGCGTGAGGATGACCTGATCACCGGGCTTGACGCGGAGATTGGGCGATTCGTTGCCATCCTTGTCGATGTAGCAATAGCGCGTCAAGCCGTGTGAGTCGACGAAACTGCGGAAGGCAAGGTCCACTTTCAACACGCCGCCTTTACTGCGGAGATCCGCGGGCTCGGGGACCGTCCCGCCGATCGTGACGCGTGGGCAAACATCGGCGCCGGAGTTTTGCGCGAACGCGCACGATGTGAGTAAGACGGAAGCAATCACACAAATGCGGAAACGGTTCAGTCGCATGGCGAATTCCGGGTGGCGACGGGCGAAACTGAGTCGCGCTTGCAGTTTCAGCAAAACATTAGCAATGCGGGGGGAGCGATAAGGTTAATGCAAAATGAATTTCCGTTGAATTCTGCATTTGGATGGGGGGAAACAGCGACAGACTATTTGTCTTCGATCCCGGCACGGCGCAGCAAGTTACGCAGGCCGCGCTCGCCGGCAGCGCCGCGTTGCTCGCCGGCGATGTTGCCGTCGCGATCGACGACTACGTAAATGGGATAGGAAGTGGCCGCATACATGGCGGCGAGGTTTGTGTCTTCAGTGAGAACGATGCGGCAGGAACGCGGATTCTCTGCGAGGTACTTCATGACTTTTTTCTTGCCCTCGCCTACGTCGACGGCAAGCACGACCAGGCCCTGATCGGCATATTGCTGATTAACCTGATCGACGAGCGCTTGCTCCCGCTTGCAGTAGGGGCACCAGGTAGTCCAGAACTCGAATAAAACCACCTTGCCTTTGACGGAGTCATTGTTGAAAGTTTCGCCGGTGAGAGTTTTCGCGCGGAAATGCGGCGCAGGTTCGGGCTGGTCGTCGTCTCCCGCCACGGCAAAGACGGAGAACGCCGTGAGCAGCAGAATGCAGCCCAGGGCCCGCCGAAAAATACGCCGCGACGCAGGCACGGCGCGAACTATATCATGGGGCCGGGATTTTGCGAAGAAATCCTGTCAAGCCCCCTCGAAGCCGGATTTTTGCGTAAACGCCTGATTCTTGACTGGATATATTGTTGGCAAGCATGTCCCATTTTCCCTGTGCGATTTGCTATTCTGAGAATAGAGGACACAAAATGCGGATCTGGCTGATTGTTTTGCTCGTAGTTGTGGGCGTTGCCGTCGTAGGAATTGCCGCGCGCAAAGTGTTTGCCGGCTCTGTTCCCACCATAGGCAGCATGGCTCCCGATTTCACTCTCCCATCGCAGGAAGGCGCACAGGTCAGCTTAAAGGATTATCGCGGCAAATGGGTCGTGCTGTACTTCTATCCCAAAGATTTCACCAGCGGATGTACCATCGAAGCGCACAACTTCCAGCGCGATCAGCCGCAGTACGCGCAACGCAACGCCGTGGTCCTGGGCGTGAGCGTGGACAGCGCCGATTCTCACAAGCAGTTCTGCACCAAAGAAGGCCTTAACTTCAAGCTGTTGGCTGACACAAGCCACAGAGTTTCCAGTCAGTACGGTTCGTTGATGAACTTCGGCGTAACGCAGATTGCCGCGCGTCACACTTTTCTGATCGATCCGCAGGGAAAAATCGTGCGGACATATACGAGCGTGAATCCGAACCAGCACAGCGAAGAGGTGCTGGCGGAGCTCGATGAGTTGCAGAAATCGACCGCAAACGCCGCGCAATGATCACGGAATCCCGCCGATTGAGCGAAGTGGCATTCACAATTTGAGTTCCCAAGTTTCTGCCACCAGGCTGCGTCCCCAGCTATGGTGGCGTTTTTTGCCGGCGAGATAAAAACCGGCGCGCTCGTAGAGATGGCGGGCAGCGAGCAGTTCACTCTGCGTCCATAAGATCATTTTTTTGTAGCCTGCTTGGCGGGCGAAGCGCACGCACTCGTTCACCAAGCGAGCGCCGATGCCCAGGCCTCGAGCAGAAGGTTCCACGAGCAGCAAGCGTAACTTGGCGATAGTTTTCGATTTGCGGACAGCAAAGATGCAGCCGACTATTTCGCCATCTTTTTCTGCAATCCAGCAGCGCTCGCTTTTGGGATCGAAGCGCTCAACAAACGCGGCGACAATTTCCGCTACCAGGGCTTCAAAGCGCTCATCGTAGCCGTATTCCCGGAAATACAGGGCGCCGTGGCGGTGAACGATCCAGCCCATGTCGCCCGGCTGATGCCGGCGAAGGACATAGGTGGCTTGCCCGGCGGGTTTAGGATCGAGGACGTCTTCGATGGTGCGCATGGCTTCGAGCAGGCGATGTCGCTTCTGTGAAGAAAGCCGTGCGAGCAGGGCGCCGACCTCGTGACTTTGACGGGCTTCAAGCGGCGCGAAGACGCGGCGGCCGCGTGGGGTGAGGGAGAGCAGGCTTTGACGGCCGTCGGTGACCGAGGGAGTCCGGTTGAGCAGGTTTTGCTGCTCAAAGCGCCGAAGCATGCGGCTCAAATAGCCGGGATCGAGGCCGAGGTCTTTGCAGAGCTCCGCTGCCGTTGGTTGCCTGCGATGGGCAATCTCATAAAGCACCCGCACCTCGGCTAGCGAAAAAGGGCTGTTCAGCCATCCTTCGCGCAAGATGCCGATTTGGCGGGTGTAGAAACGGTTGAAACGGCGGACGGCGGTGACGCTCTGGGATGATGGGGCAGGCTGGGCGGTCACGGGAGTCGTCCTTCCACTCGGAATGAGGCAAGCATATAGTTGACTTTGTCAATTATATTGAATTTGCGAGATGCGGTGAAGGCAAGCACATGCAACGTCCGGCAGCAGTTGCGGGTTCGGTAATCTTCTTCCTGGTGGCGCCGGGGACAGTTGCCGGGCTCGTCCCCTGGTGGATTTCGCGCTGGCGAATGGAACCGCCGTTCCTGGGTTTTGCCAGCGTACGTTTGCTGGGAATCATTTTGATTGCGGCGGGGCTGCCGATGCTGCTGGATTCGTTTACGCGCTTTGCCTTGCAGGGATTGGGCACTCCGGCGCCGGTGGCGCCTCCGGAACGGCTCGTCGTCACGGGCCTCTACCGGTATGTCAGAAATCCCATGTACGTTGGGATTATGGGGGTGGTCATGGGGCAGGCGGTTCTTCTTGGTGACCTCCGCGTGTTGGAATATGGTGTGATTGTCTGGTTGGTTTTTCACCTGTGGGTCTTGGCATATGAGGAGCCTGCGTTGCGAGCAAAGTTTGGCGCGGAGTACGAACGCTATTGCGCCAATGTCGGCCGATGGATTCCGCGGATGGGGCCGTGGCCGGGATGAGGATGCGAAAGAAGTTGCGCGGGAATCCGGGGGAAGTTGTCAGTTTTTAGTTCTCAGTTCTCGGTTTCTTTCGAGCAAGCTGGGAATGACGGAAGCATTGCACGACATGGTCATTGACCAGTCCCACGGCCTGCATGAAGGCATAGCAAATGGTCGAGCCGACGAAGTTGAAGCCGCGTTTCCGCAAATCTTTGCTCATGCGGTCGGATTCAGGGGTCGACGCGGGAACCTGCCGCATTGAATGCCAGGAATTCTGGCGAGGTTCGCCATCGACGAATTGCCAGATATAGCGATCGAACGATCCAAGCTCCTCCTGGATGCTTAGGAATGCCTTGGCATTTTGTATCGCGGAGACAATCTTTAAGCGATTGCGCACGATGCCAGGATTAGCCAGCAGGCTCTGAACCTTGCGCCGGTCGTAGCGGGCGATTTTCTCAGCATTGAAAGCATCGAAAGCGGCGCGGTAGTTTTCCCGTTTTTGCAGGATCGTGTCCCAACTCAGGCCGGCCTGAGCGCCCTCAAGAATGAGGAACTCGAAAAGTGTGCGATCGCGGTGGCAGGGCACGCCCCACTCCTTATCGTGATAGCGGAGGGAAAGCGGGTTGCTCGGCCAGGAACACCGGACTAACGGGGACGATGAACTCATAAGGACTGGAGCTACATGCTATATCAGAGTTGGACTTACGGTCCTTTTGCTTCAAGAGATTTTTGTGCTCACGCTGAGCGGTTTCTATGAACGAAACGTGTGCTCCTTTTGTAACTTGGCACCGCTAAGGTAGTCTCCTAGAGTCGGGGGAGCAAAAGCGGCTGGCAGTGCGGCTTCCGGCCCTTAACTTGCATCCATTATAGTTGGACTGACGCTGGCGCGAGCCGACGGGCAAATTTTGTACAGGTTGAGCATGAAGTACATAGGGCGACTTTTGATTTACGCGTGGGTTGGTGTGCTGGCGACAACGACTCTTGCCGCTGCGCAGTCGAGCTATTTGCCGCCGGAAGTGGCGCCGGCGGTTGGGTCAACTGCACCCGCCAGGGGCGTGGGCGATCCCGACGACGCGATCGCGACCATTAAGGCCCGGGTGGATGAGGTCAAGGTGCTGTTCATCGCCACCGACCGGCATGGCAAGTTTGTGCGTAACCTGAATCAAAATGACTTCACCTTTCTCGATGATCACAAGCCGCCGCAGTCGATTTTGAGTTTCGGGCGGGAGACTGATTTACCACTGGAATTGGGCCTGTTGATCGACACCAGCGGATCGGTGCGCGGCCGGTTTGATTTTGAGCAGGAAGCGGCCGTGAGCTTTCTGGACCACACGGTGCGGCCACAGTTTGATAAGGCGTTTGTGATGGGCTTCAACAGCCGCAGTCAGGTGACACAGGATTTCACCGACAATGTGCAGTTGCTCGAGACCGGCGTGAAGAGCTTGCATGATGGCGGCGGGACCGCGCTCTACGATGCGATTTACAGGGCCTGTCGCGAGAAGTTACTCAAGGACGGCTCAGACCGTCCCGTCAGACGGGCGCTGGTGATCGTCAGCGACGGGGAAGATAACCAGAGTGAAATGAGCCGGGCCCAGGCAATCGAAATGGCGCAACGGGCCGAAGTGCTGATTTACGCGATTTCCACCGACGACAGCGGATTGATTCTGCGCGGAGACAAGGTCCTGCAACAACTAGCCGATGCAACCGGTGGCCGGGCTTTCTTTCCTTTCAAAATGAAAGACATCAAGAGTTCGTTTTCGGCCATCGAAGACGAGTTGCGCAGCCAATACGTAGTTTCTTATCGCCCCGCCGATTTTGACTCGGACGGACGCTATCGCGCCATTGAGATCACGGCTTTGAAAAAAGATCTTCAGGTTCGCGCACGTAAGGGATATTACGCGCCCCGACAGTGAGAAAACAAAGGGCCAGTTCGATTTACTCTTCCTAGTTCCGTTCCGCCGAAACTGACCTTAAATCGCGACTTGTGCAGCTTGGTGTCCTTTGTGATTGGCGAGTCGAGGACACCCGAGAAATTGACGAGGCTCAGCGCATTCCCTAGAATCGAGAACATCCCGGGGAGCGTGCTTCAAGGAGTCCATGCCACTTTACGAGTACGAATGCAAGAAGTGCCATCACCGCTTTGAGAAAATCCAGAAGTTCTCCGATCCGCAGGTTAAAAAATGTCCAGAGTGCGGCGGCCCGGTCGAACAGGTGATCTCCGCTCCGGCGGTCCAGTTCAAAGGCTCGGGATGGTACGTGACCGACTACGCCAAGAAATCCTCAGCTGGCTCGGAAGGTTCCAAGAAAGAAAGCAAAAAGACGGAATCGACAGCCAAGTCCGAGAGTACAACCAAGAGCGAAAAGTCATCCGAGAAAAAGTAGGCCCCGCTCGACCGCTACCTCTACCTCCACTGCACGCTGTAGCCGAGTGCGTCCAAAATCTGGTTCTCAAACTCATACTGCAGGATCATCGAGAAATTGTTCCCCTGAAACTCCCAGGAAGCGGCATAACGCGTAATCTGCGGCTGGTAGCGCGAGTAGGCTGCGGCGTATTTCACGTTGCAGGGCGAGGGGCAGGCAATCATGCCGGTGGGGTCGGCGCGCTCCACTCCGGTTGCAGCAAACAGGGCGCTGGAAGCGACATCTGGGTGCGAAGCCACCGAGAGCTGGCGCGGCATGACCTGCAAAGCCCGCGGATCGCCCGGCAGAATGTCTGGGGGCGCGTTGTAGAGCGAGCGCTGCAGGGGATTCAAATCTACCTGCTGTGCCACGCTCTGTTGAGCCGTCTGCCAGATCGTCCATAAGTCGGAAGTAGGGTGCTCAGTAAGGTTTACAAATCCTACCGGTTTTTGCGGGTCTGCCCCGCAGCTCAGGAGAACCGAAACCAGCCCGAACAAACACAAGCCACGGATCATTCCCATTCCCTGCATATTTAATTTATCGGCGCGGAAGCCGCCGCTTGCATTGAGGAGTTCACTCCGAAGGTATTAGGGCTACTGCGTGCTAAGCGCTGGTAGCAGCGATGGTTATGGGTGCGGAATCCTTTTGGCGGAAAGCACATCAAATTAGTCGTTACAACGACTAATTAGGGAGGGTCAGGTCCATGCTTTCCATCCGGCGGAGTGAGGAACGAGGCGGCGGCGATTTCGGCTGGCTTAATACTCGTCACAGCTTTTCTTTCGACCGATATTACGACCCCAAGTTTATGGGCTTTCGCGCTTTGCGTGTGATCAATGAGGACTGGGTGCAACCGGGCGAGGGTTTCCCCACGCATCCCCATCGCGATATGGAGATCATCACCTATGTGCTGGAAGGCGCTTTGGAGCATAAGGACAGCCTGGGTACGGGATCGGTGATCCAGCCCGGCGATGGGCAAAGAATGAGCGCAGGCACAGGCATTCGCCACAGCGAGTTCAACCACTCAAAGACGGACCCGGTGCATCTGCTGCAGATTTGGATTATGCCCGACCACTCCGGCCATAAGCCGAGCTATGAGCAGAAGGCTTTCCCGGTTACGGAAAAGACAGGCAAGCTTCGTTTGATTGCGAGCCCCGAAGGCCAGGATGGATCGGTGACGATTCATCAGGATGCGAGCTTATACGCCGCTCTTCTCAATCCCGGACAAGAGGTCACACACGAGCTTGGCGCGAGCCGCTACGGCTGGTTGCAAGTAGCCAAAGGCTCGGTTGAAGTGAATGGTAAAACTCTGATGCAAGGGGACGGAGCCGCCATCACCGATGAGCGGGAAGTGAAGATTAAAGGCCTGCAAGATTCTGAGATCCTATTGTTCGATTTGGCGTGAGCTTGGGGGTAGGGGCGGACCCTCCTCCGCCTGTTTCATTTTGGATTCATTCCCCGAATGAGGACGTCCCGGGGCTACGTGAAGCGCCCTTCCGTACGATTGCTGCTGGTATGCTTCTGTGCTAACTTTTGCGATCGGTAGCAAAATGGCCTTCCTTCTTCAGCGGAAGTGGTCAGCGCCGCCGGCCCAACCGGTTCAGGCCCAGGTTCCGGAGCTTCGCGACGCCAACCTGGCGGCTGTGTATTACGGACAGCGCCAGAGCGGCGACTTTTACGATTTCATCCGGGTGCGGCCGGACCGGGTCTTGTTTGGCTTGCTCGACGTCGCTGGCGCCATGGCCGACAACCGGGCGATTCTGATCGCGGCCCAGCAGACCTTCCGCACGGTTTCTCCGCAGTTGTTTGCCAAAGACGATGTCAACGACGCCGACGCCATGGTGGAGATTTGTCTGGAGCTCAACCGGACGGTTCTGAAGGCGGAGGGAGGCGTCCGGTCCTGTCCGGCTTTCGCCGGCTGCTACAACGAGAACTTGGGCACGGTGTGCTACTTCAATGCCGGACACACGCCCGGTCTCGTACGGGACAAAACGGGTGTGAGTGAACTGCCCGCTACCGGGTTGCCACTGGGCTTGTTTTCTCACGCGGTATGGGACACTCCGACTGTGGCCATAGAACCGGGCGCGGCACTGTTGCTGGTTTCACGAGGCGTGCTGGAAGGGAAGTGTGACGGCGAGGAATTCGGGATGGATCGCGTGAAACAGGATTTGCTTCAAGAACCGGTGTCGCAGTCGGCAAGAGGTATTTGCCAGGGTGTGCTCAAAGGAGTTCGGGAGTTCATGTGCAAGCCGCCGACTCATGACGACGTAACTGCGTTGAGCCTGGTGCGCTCGTCCCTGGACAACGGTAGCAAGTCAACTTAGAACTCAGCCGCGATGGTTTTTTCTCTTTCGAGTCGTCTTTGCCGGCGCGGGCGCCACGGTGGGAGCGAGTTCCTCCGCGGTTACAAAAACCAAATCAACATCGGTCGGGATACTTTCCAGCCGGGTAAATGATTTCTTGAGTTGCGGCCGGATGACGCCCAGTTCATCGTACATTTTTCTGGCCGCCGCGTAATCACCTTCGGCTTCGACGGTCAGAAGATCGTGGTCGAGATCGGCGACTCCCTGCTTGAACCTCGCAACATCCAGCGCGTAGGTGCCATCGGCCTGCTCGGTGAAAGCGCCTTTATCCATAAGGTAATTGAACTGAATCGCCATCCCTTTGCCGTGGGCGTCGGCCAGCCCAAAACGCAGGCTGCGAAACATGGAAGCGAGATAAGTGGTATAGAGCTGGCGCTGCGCCGCGTCATCGGAAGGCAGAATTTTTGCCAGGCCCATTTGCGAAGCGTGGTCCATCCAATATTGCAGGGCGAAAAGCCCGGTGACATCGGCCTTGGCCTCTTCAATGGCGCTGAAAAGCTCTTTCAATTCGAGGCGCGGGTTGGTTTCCCGCCCCTGAATCGTGATCTGATGCGGTCCGAGGCCGTGCATGAGTTCGTGGGCTACGGTGTGGGAGAAGAAAGAGTCAAAGTCGACATCGACCATGGCGGATTTGGAAAGCATGCGACGGGCGATGGGCAGAAGCACGCTGCGGAATTTTGCTTCCTGCACGTTTCTCATCATTACGCGTTTGCTGCCCTTTTGCTGGACGACACGGTCGTCGTTCGGCAGGTTGTAGGCCGTAGTCGCGACGCCCCGGTCTCCCTCTCCCGCGGCCAGAATTTCGTCTACCACGCGCACGGGGGCTCCCGCTCCCAGCTTGGGATTGCGATACTGGGGATCGATCGGCAGGTGATCTTCGATTTCCTGCAAATGCGCGGTGAAGGCGGAAACTCGCCGCGTTTCTTCCTCGTCGCGCAGATTGATGAATGCTTCGAATGCCGCTTTGTAGCCGAGGAGTTCGTCATCGTAAGTTTCGTAAGGGCCGATCGTGACATCGAGCGGAGCGTCTAAATCCATCCAGGCCACGTCGCTTTCGTAGTAATCATTGGAAAGGAAGGCGTCAGCACGCAGGTTCAGGAATTTCTTTAGCGATTCGTTTTCGGTAAGGGCTGCGGCCTCGCGCAGCAGGCCCGCAGCGTGCGTGAGTTCGTCTTTGTATTCTTCGCTGTAAGGGATCGCAGTTAATTGGCCGTTTTTCCCATTGCCATTCTGCTGCCAGCGAATCAAGGTGAAGAAACTCTTGGCTGCGTCTTTGTCTTTATCGGGGTCCTTATCGGGCGGGCTGGTAATCCAGTCGGTGAATTCCTGCTTGGTCATATCTGCCGGGTAAAAGTTGGCGCCTGCCGGTTTTTCCGCCGGCACGCCCGGCAAGAAGGGCTTGAAATTATCCAGCACGGACCAGGGGCATTTATTGATCCAAAAATAATGCAAGCGGGCTCGGCCCAGCGGGGTCGGGTCTTTTTGCAGATGCGCATACAGCGCAGGATTGCCGCTCCAGTACTGTTTCAGAAAGATGTCATTGATGACGCGCCCGGCTTCGATCAGCTTAACCAACGCCTGCCGGTCGCCGGAGGAAAGTTGCGACGTATCCACGCGCAGGGGCGTGGGGGCGAAACGGCTGGCCATGGCTTGCAATTGCGCAAGACCGGGCGCCGCGGCAGCCTTTTTTTGCGCGGGAGCGGGAAGGTCGAATATCAGGAAAGCTACAGAAAGAAAAACCAGAAGATAGCTGAGCTTCATTATGCCCCCGTTTTTGCGGATGAAAGCGATCATGATATCAGCCTGCCGCTGGCCGCAGCCTGTAGTCTGGGGGTACAATCGGGCATGCGGTTCTGCAGGAAAGGTCCGATTTCGCTCAATCACAGAGCACAAAGCTTCTCCCGCCGCTTTCTTACGGGCATGTTCGTTGGGGGCCTGGTTTGTTTCTCCATCGCGCTCCAGGCGGACACGATTGTCGAAGAGATCGTCGCCCGCATCAACAATCAAATCGTTACCCGCTCCGAATACCAGCGCAGCAAGGAGCAGTTGCGGCAGGAGGCGTTGCAACAGGACCCGGCCAACGCGGAAAGAATCATCGAGGAAAAAGACAAAGATGTTTTGCGCGATTTGATCGATCAGCAACTGTTGCTGGAAAAGGGGAAAGACCTCGGCATCACGGCCGACACCGAGCTGATCAAGAAACTCGACGAGATGCGCAAGCAGATGAAGCTCGAAACCATTGAAGACCTGGACAAGGCGGCGCAGGCCGAGGGGGTTTCGTTCGAGGACTTCAAACAGAATCTGCGGAATCAGATCATCACGCAAGAGGTAATCGGAAAAGAAGTCGGCGCCCGCATGAACATCGGCAAGGAGGAAGTGCAACAGTACTATGATCAGCACAAGGCCCAATTGCAGCGGCCAGAGGAGATCCGGCTGAGCGAGATCCTCATTTCCACAGAGAAGAAAGGCAACGATTCGACGGATGAAGCGCAGCTGTTGACCGCGGCCCAGGCCAAAGCCGACAACCTCCTGGCGCAGATTCGCAAGGGTACCGCTTTCGAGGACTTAGCTAAGAAAGATTCTGACGGGCCGAGCGCCGCTCAAGGCGGAGACCTGGGGTATTTCAAGCGTGGCACCCTGGCCAAAGAGCTGGAGGACAAAACTTTCGCTATGAAGGCCGGCGAAGTCTCGGACGTGATTCGTACCCGTCAAGGATTCGTCATTCTCAAAGTCACCGAGCACCAGGCCGCCGGAATTCCGCCGCTCAATGAAGTCGAGAACCAGATCCAGGAAGCGATTTACATGGATAAGCTGCAGCCCGCCCTGCGCGCCTATTTGACCCGGTTGCGGGAAGAGGCTTACATCGATATCAAGCCGGGATATGTCGATACCGGCGCCAGTCCCAACGAAACCAAACCAGTAGAAACCGCGGCCAAGGACGCCGGCGCCAAGCCGCTCAAGAAAAAGAAGAAAAAGTTGGGGGTCTTGTGACCTCGCCCGCCGCGGCGCCCATGCTATGAAGGAATTTTTTATCTGTGATTGCGCGCGGCAGGAAAACAAGCTGATCACCTCCAGCTTCGTCGTCGTTTCCAAACAGGTTAAGCCCAAGAAAAGTGGCGAGCCTTATCTCGCCCTCACTCTCGGCGACCGCAGCGGCCAGCTTGAAGCCAAGATGTGGGACAACGTCGAAGAGGCGCTCGATGCCTTCGAGCAGGAAGACTTCGTCAAAGTAAAAGGCCTCATCAACAAGTACAAGAACCGCTTCCAGCTTACGATTCACAAACTGCGCCGCCTGGGTGAGCAGGAAATTGATTTTGCGGATTATTTGCCCAAAACCAGCAAAGACATCGGCGAACTATGGCGGACGCTGGCCGGCTTTGTCGCCGGCTTTCAGAATCCTTATCTCAAAGCGCTGATCGAAGCGTTTATGTCGGATCCGGAGATTGCCGAAGCCTATCGCAACGCGCCTGCAGCCAAAACCTTGCATCACGCATACATTGGCGGCTTGCTTGAACATGTGGTTTCGCTCTTCAACTCCTGCGATCTGATGTGCCGCAACTACCCGCAGATCAATCGTGACTTACTCTTGAGCGGGGCATTTCTCCACGATATTGGCAAAATTCACGAACTCACCTACAACCGCTCGTTTTCCTACACCACGCGCGGCCAGCTGCTTGGGCATATGGTCATCGAGCTAGAAATGCTGCAGGAGAAGATCGCGCAGGTTCCGGGATTTCCGGCTGAGATCAAAACTTTGCTGGAGCACCTCATCATCAGCCATCATGGACAGTATGAGTTCGGCTCGCCGAAACTGCCTATGTTTCCCGAAGCGCTCATGCTGCACTACCTCGATGATCTCGACTCCAAGATGGAAGCCATGCGCGTACATTTCGAGCGGGGGCCGGATTCGGATGACGCATGGGCAGGGTATAATCCGTCCCTCGGCCGCCCTTTGCTGAACAGCAGGAGATTCCTGGAGAATGAACCCCAGAAAAAACAGCCGACGACGCCTGAACCGGCGGGCGCTGAGAGTATCCTATTTCCAGAGTTGGACATGCCGGAGCAGGCGGGAGCCGCTCCGCTTCTGACCTCCGAACAAAAGAGCAAGAGTTAAATTTCGCCGTTGCTTCGTTTCATCTTTCTGCACAACTCGGTTACACTCATGGAACTGTTTTCCACGCGCCACGCGCAATCGAACTGAGGCCATCTTCCAGATTTCTTTCAAAGGAGGAAAATATGCAATCACGCTTGGGAACACTCACCCTGGGTCTCTTTTTCCTGTTCGCCTCCTTATCGGCGTGCAACAAATCACAACCCTCGACGACCAGCACTGACAATTCGGCTAATACGTCTTCTCCGCCGGCGGCGGCTCCGGCCGCGAGCCAACCCCCGGCAATGAAGCCGGAAGCCCCAAAGCCTGTCGTGGTGCCTGCGGGCACGGTATTGACTGTGCGGCTGGGGCAGGATTTGGGCTCCAAGATCAGCCAGGCCGGGCAGACCTTCTCTGCTACTGTGGCGACGCCGGTCCAGATCGATGGCAGCGATGTAATTCCCGCGGGAGCGTCGGCTTCGGGCACAGTGGTCGCGGCTGAGCCACTGGGCCGATTCAAGGGTGGGGCTAGCCTGCAAATCAAATTGGTCTCGATCAACATCAAAGGCAGCGACCGGCCGGTGGAAACTTCTTCTGTGATGCGCACCGAGAAAGGCAAAGGCAAGCGCACCGCCGTGGTGGCTGGTGGCGGAGCCGCGTTGGGGGCATTGATTGGCGGCCTTGCCGGCGGCGGTAAAGGCGCGGGTATCGGCGCGCTGGCTGGCGGTGGCGCGGGCACAGCGGGCGCGGCATTCACCGGCAACAAAGATATTGTGCTGCCGGCTGAGTCGGCGGTCAGCTTTAAACTCGAGCAGCCGCTGGAAATTAAGTAGCATCGAAGACAAAGCCATGCTCGATTTTTCGCGCTTCCGGCTTCTCAGCTTCGATTGCTACGGCACGCTGATCGATTGGGAGGCCGGAATCTTTGGCGCCCTGCATCCGATTCTCAATGCGCATGGCAAGGCAATCAGCGACATAGCCCTGCTCGAGCTGTACTCGGAACTCGAAGCTGAGGCCGAGCACGGTGAGTTCCGGCCGTATCGCGAGGTTTTGCAAAGCGTGGTTCGCGGCTTCGGCGACCGGCTTGGGTTCGTGGCTTCCGAGGCAGAGATACGCTCGCTGCCGGGGTCTTTGTCCCGTTGGGAGCCATTTCCTGACACGGCCGAGGCGCTTCGTCAGCTCAAAACGCGCTATCAACTCGCGATCATCTCGAATGTCGATGACGATTTGTTTGCGTTCACCGCGCCCAAGCTTGGCGTTCCCTTCGATTTCATTACCACCGCGCAGCAGGCCCGCGCCTATAAGCCTTCCTTGCAGATTTTCAAGCTGGCGCAGAAACGAATGGGCATTTCCTCTGCCGAATGGCTGCACGTGGCGCAGAGCGTTTTTCACGATGTTGTTCCTGCGAAGTCTCTCGGCCTTGCCACGGTGTGGGTGAATCGTGTCTCGCTCCGGGCCGGCGCCGGAGCGTCGAGGGCAGCGGTAGCCGAGCCTGACCTGGAAGCGCCGGACTTGAAGACTTTGGCGGAGCTTGCCCTTCGCCCCCGACTGAAGACCGGTAGCTGATAACAGAGTCAGATCTGAGAACTGGTTTTCCAGGGTCCTGTTCTCAAAGCTGGTCGATTTTCTTTCTCTCGAATCGGGTATTAGACTTGTGTCCGTCAAGAAATTGGAGAAAGAAATGCCTACTGCAATCCGCGTCAACCCGCTCTCTTATCTCACCGACCAGCTCAACGATCTCAAGGCCAAGGGCACGCACTTCAAGCTGCGTGTGCTCGAAGATGAGCAGGCTGCGGTATGCACGTTCGACGGCAAAAGAGTCATCAACCTCGCCTCCAATAACTATCTCGGCCTGACCACGCACCCCAAGCTGCGCGAGGCGGCGCTCGAAGCGACGCGAAAATATGGTGTCGGCTCGGGCGCTGTGCGAACCATCGCCGGCACCATGAAGATCCACATGGAGCTGGAAGAGAAAATTGCCCGCTTTAAAAATGTCGAAGCCTGCGTGGTGTTTCAATCCGGATTCGCCGCGAACGCCGGCACAGTTTCTGCGGTTCTGGGCAAAGACGATTTTATTATTTCCGATCAGCTCAACCACGCTTCGATCATCGATGGCGCGCGGCTTTCTCGCGCCAAAATTCTCGTCTTCGACCACAAGAACATCCCGCAGGCGGAGGAAAAATTGGCCAGCGTGCAACACGAGCCGGGCAAGAAGCTGCTCATCACCGATGGCGTTTTCTCGATGGATGGCGATATCGGCCCGCTGCCCGCGCTCTGCGACCTTGCCGAAAAATATGGCGCGATCATGATGGTCGATGATGCCCATGCCTCCGGCGTGCTCGGCCGCAATGGCCGCGGCACGATCGATCATTTCAAAGTGCATGGCCGCGTGGATATTCAGGTGGGAACTTTGTCGAAAGCGATCGGGGCGCTGGGCGGATACGTCTGCGGCACGCGCGATCTTATCGATTTCCTCTATCACCGCGCCCGGCCGTTTTTGTTTTCGACTTCGCATCCGCCGGCCGTGGCTGCTACATGTATTGCCGCTTTCGAGGTTTTGGAAAATGAACCGGAGCGCATCGAGCGTCTTTGGGAAAACACTCGCTTCTGGAAAAAAGAGCTCGGACTTCTGGGCTTCGATATCGGAGGGCGCACCACGCCCGCCAGCGAAACGCCGATCACGCCGATCATTCTCGGCGACGGCAAACTCACCATGGATTTTTCCCGTGAACTTTTCAAGGAAGGCGTGCTCGGCACCGGCATAGCGTTTCCGACAGTGCCCGAGGGCAAAGCCCGCATCCGCACCATCATGACCGCCACGCACACGAAAGAAGAGTTGGAGCAGGCGCTGGAAGTGCTGGGGAGTGTGGGAAAGCGGATGGGAATCCTGAACTAGCCTCGGACGCTCGGATTTGACCTCTCCGCATCGCAAGACTAGACTTCTCCGCCGGAGGTGGTTTCCATGCGCTGCTTAATGAAAGTCTCGATCCCAGTCGATTCCGGCAACGCCGCGATCAACGATGGCAGCTTGCCCCGGACTATTGAATCGATTCTTAGCGATCTCAAGCCCGAGGCAGCCTATTTCGCCGAAGACAGCGGCAAGCGGACTGGGTTCATCTTTTTCGATCTGAAAGATCCGTCACAGATTCCGGCGGTGGCTGAGCCCTGGTTTCTGGCCTTCAATGCCGAAGTACAGCTCCGTCCAGCGATGAACCTCGAAGATTTGAAGAACGCAGGCACGGGCATTGAGAAGGCCGTCAGCAAGTACGGCCGCATCACGCGTCCAGCGGCTGCCTAGGAAGCTGCGGTTTATTCGGGCATCACTTCAATCGCGGTCACGGTCGCGTAGCCTCTGACGGGGACAAATTGCAGCAGCAGCTTGCCCTGGGCGTCCGGCTCAAGACCTTTGATCTTTCGCACCAGGGGACGATTCATCCCCGTCTGTTCCGCGATGTCTAGATTCTCGAGGATCGTTTTGCCATTGCAAAAAACGTTGAACACGCGGTCTTCAAGCCCCGAATTTGCGCCAGGCACAGTGCTACGATCCTGCGCGCCGCTTCCCGTACGGTGCTCGATGAAATACAGCGTCACAGTGTAACGCCCCGGGGCAACTGGAATTGAGTAAGAGAAGTGTCCCCAGCGCTCGGTCTCATAGAACTCAGGATCGTCAGTTCCGGCGGCAGGCTCCTGGCTGGTGCTGAGCTGGCCTCCCTTGAAATACACGTCGGGACTCCACCAGCGACTGTCGTCGGAGTAGTAGGGCACGTCGCGGGCGACGATCCGCACCGGGCGGATGTGGGCACGAAAGCCCGGCAGAATTTCGATGGCCGAGAGCATCGCGCTGCCGCTCGCGGAAGAAAAGCTGAGATGGAGTTGGCCATCGGCGGCAGGTGAAATATCGGGAAAAACTTTCACGTCGGAGGTACGGTCGCCGCCCGAATCGGCCAAGGCATCAAAATCAGTCAGCAAGGGGCGGCCATTGGCCAGGATGGTCATGACGCGGCTGCCTTCGCCACCGCCCCCCGCATCCTCCGGACCGAAAAATGTTTCCGCGAAGTGCAGGTGCAACTCATAAATGCCGGGCTTGAGCGGAATGTCGTAAGTGAAGTTTCCCTGACGGCTGCTGCGATAGATGATCGGGTCCTGAGTGCGCCAGATGTGTTGTACGGCGCTGGGCACAACGCTGCCGCCGGAAAAGTAAGCATCCGGACGCCAGAGTTTGCCGGCATGGTCAACGTACTTGCGATTGGCGCCGGCGAGGAGTCGGACTTCCTCACCGACAGGAAGGCCCACAGGTGGTTCGGTCGCTGGTTGCTGAGAATACGACGTGCGAACCACGGGCTGCGATTTCGGTTTCTCGCGAGACAGAATCGCAATGACAATCGCCGCCGCCAGGAGAATCGCCAGGACCCCGAACACCAGAACCTGGCGCCGAACTAGCAATGGCGTGTTCTTCGACACAAGGGCCGCGCTCTTCGCCTGCTGGGTCTCGACCGATTTCTCGTTCCCCGGCGTCTTTTGTTCCGCCATTCTTTCAAACGTGGGGACATATTGGCCCACCGGGATCACGATACGGATGGAATGGGCTGCGCCTTCCAATGCGTAATATTCGCTTAGCCGCTTGCGTAGGCGATTGGCTTGCACGCGCACAATCGAATCCGTGTCCTGGTCGAAGGACTCGCGGCGGTCGAAGACATCAAGGGCAACCGAGTATTCCTTGATCTGATCGGTTTGCCCTGCGAAAGTCTTCTCGCAGAGATATGAAAGCAAGTGGCTGAGCGCCGGTGAGCGGGAAAAAATCGGCGACTCCAGTACTGCCTGCAACTCCTCACGTTCTGTTTGCCAAGCAACCGGCTCTGCCGTGATGGAGGGCACGGGGAACCTCCGGGGACAGCCCCTCCTACTTCCTCTATACACCTTTCACTGGCAGGGCAGCCGATCGCAAACGGTTACTTAACCCCTGTAACCGCGGTTCCGCCTGCTTTGAGGTGCGCATTTTGCTTCCTTCCGTTCAAACAGAAACCGATTGCACAGGAAGGAAATAGCCACCGGACCGGAGCTGGTAACACAGCTTAGCTCTATGGTAGCGGGCGTAGCCTTGCCGACCGCGAGAATTTGGGCGATAAGTGGACCAGATGCGGAGAGCAAATCGCCCGGCGCGGCAACGGCCACCCGGGCTGAGGCAACTCCGGAACAGGAGGCCGGATATGCGAATCACAATCAAGATCGCACTCGCAGCCGTGCTGATGACGCTATCGGTCAGATATAGCTTCAGCGGGCCGGGTCCCGAGGGCAAAGCCAAAATGGACTCGATGACAGTTACGCAACTGGAAAACGCTGGAGACCTGGCGCGAGCCCAAAAAGACTACGACCAGGCGATCGAGTATTTTCGCGCCGCGCTGCGCAAGGATGGGAGAAATTCCCAGCTCTACAACAAGCTGGGCATTTCCGAAATGAAGAACAACGACCTGAACTCGGCCGCGCAGGACTTCAAGAAAGCGGTCAAGTACAACTCAAAGTCTGCGGATGCCGTCAGCAACCTGGGCGCAGTCTATTACCAAAAGAAGAGCTATGGCTCGGCTGCGAAATACTTCAAGAAAGCGGTCGCGCTCGATGAAACGCGCCCGGTCTTTCACATCAACCTGGGAGCCGCGTGGTTTGCCCAGAAGAAGTTGGAGGGTGCGGTCGCCGAATACACGCGAGCGCTGCAGCTGGATCCATACGCGTTGGAGGAAAACGCCAGAACCGGTGTTGTAGCCCAAATCGCGAGTACTGAAGAACGGGCCCGCTTCTCCTATATGCTGGCCAAGATTTATGCCAGCCGCGGTGACATCGAGAGCTGCTTGCAGTGCCTCAAGAAAGCCAAGGATGAGGGCTACCGCAACCTGGCGAGCGTATACAAGGACGAGGAATTCGCCCGCATGCGCGAGGACCCGAGACTGCATGACATAGTGCCGCCGCCTCAGCCGAAGTGACTCTTCGACAGGCCGGTGTTGCCAGGGCTTCTTCCGCGACGGGAGAAGCCCCTTTCAGTCTGCGCAGTAGATGATCTTAGCGCTCACGATAGTCGCAACCACTTTCCCGGTGAGCTGCCAGCCATCGAACGGGGTGTTACGCGACTTGGAGCGAGATTTCGCAGCTTCGAATGTCCAGCGCTTCCTGGGATCGAAAATGGTGACGTCAGCGTGGCTGCCGCGCGCCAGCGTGCCGCGTCCGCGAAGATTGAGCACGCGCGCCGGGCCAGCTGTGAACAACTCCACGATCCGCGCCAGCGGAATTTTGTGTTCGCGGTGCAGCCTGGTGATCGCCAGGCCCAGAGCCGTTTCCAACCCGGTGACGCCAAACGCCGCGCGCTCGAACTCGATGATCTTTTCCTGCGGCGCGTGAGGAGCATGATCTGTGGCGATGGCGTCGATCGTGCCGTCAGCGAGGGCAACCAGCAGAGCTTCGCGGTCGGAAGCCGAGCGCAGCGGCGGATTCATCTTGAAATTCCCATCGTAATCAGGGATGTCGGCATCGGTCAGCGTGAAGTGGTGTGGCGTGACTTCGCAGGTCACGCGGGCTTTGCTGCGCTTGCCCCTGCGAACGGCTTTGAGAGCATCGGCGGTTGAAAGGTGCGCCACATGCAGGCGCACTCCGGTGAACTGCTGCGCCAGTTGCACGTCGCGTTCGACGATCGAAGCCTCGGCTGTTGCTTTCATACCGCGCAAACCCAGACGAAATGAAGTTGGCCCTTCGTTCATGGACCCATGCTCGGTCATGCGCGTGTCCTCCGCGTGCTGAATCACGGCAAGATTGATCTCGGCCGCGGTGCGCAGGGCCTCGCGCATGATGTCATCGTGAAGAATCGGCTTGCCATCGTCGGTCACGGCGACTGCGCCGACGCGCTGCAGCGCGCGGAAATCCGTGAGGGACGCGCCCTTGCTGGCTTTCGTGGCAGCGGCAATCGGAAAGACGTTGACCACAGCTCCGCGCCCCGGTTGTTGCAGCCAGGTGACCCATTCCGCGGAATCGACCACCGGTTGCGTGTTCGGCATACAGCACACAGAAGTGAATCCGCCCGCCGCGGCGGCCGCGGTGCCTGTGGCGATCGTTTCCTTGTAGCTTTGCCCCGGTTCACGCAGATGCACGTGGAGATCAATGAATCCCGGCGCAACGATCAGGCCGCGAGCGTCGAACTTGTCGTTGCCGGTTCCGCGGGTCTTTCCGGGCGGAGCGATTTCGGCCACCAGCCCGTCGCGCAACAGAACGTCCATCGGCGCGTTTAATTTATTCGCCGGGTCAATGACGTGCCCGCCTTTGATCAGCAGGCTGCGATTTTCGCTCCGGTTCAACTCAAGTCCTTTCCGCCTCATTCAACTTCATTTCCGCAGATTCACGCGGATTTCCGCGTTTGACATCCCGCACGAGCGAGACGCTCGCGCCTACATCAGCGAGCTTTCCCTAACGCCCGCGCCAGAACTGCCATCCGCACCGGCACGCCGTTGCGCACTTCCTCCACGATCACGGATTGCGGGCAATCGGCAATTTCCCACGTCAGCTCCAGCCCGCGAATAATCGGCCCGGGATGCATGACAATCGCATCTTTTTTTGCCAGCTTCAGCCGAGCCAGCGTGATCTGGTAGTGGCCAATGTAATGCTGCAAACCAATCTTCATACCGGCCAAACGTTCTTTCTGAACACGCAAAGTCATGATCACGTCAGCGCCGCGCACGGCGTCCTCGACCGTACGGGTGATGTGTAGGCCCGGCGCAAGGCTCTCCGCCACCCCGGGCAAAAACTCCGGCGGCCCGCAAAGCGTAATTTTCGCGCGGAATTTACCGAGCAGATGAATGGCTGACCGAGCCACGCGGCTGTGGTAGATGTCGCCGACGATTGCCACCTGCAACCCTTCCAGACTTTTCTTGTGGCGGAGAATCGTGTAGGCGTCGAGCAGCGCCTGCGTGGGATGTTCGTGCATGCCATCGCCGGCGTTGACCACGGGAATATCCAGATACTTCGCCATGAGCGCGGGAGCGCCGGCGTTGGGATGGCGGATGACGAGGGCATCTGCCCCTACCGCACGCAGCGTGTAGCCGGTATCGAGCAGCGACTCGCCTTTTTCGATGCTCGAACCACTGGAAAGCACGAGCGTAGTCATCGCTCCCATCGATTTCGCGGCAACTTCGAACGAGCTGCGGGTGCGGGTGGAAGCTTCGTAGAAAAGAAGAAACACGCGTTTCCCGCCGAGCAGGGGCCGCGGTTTTTGCGGATTCATTCTTCGCGCCAGCTTGAGCACACGCGTGATCTCGTCCACGCTCAAGTGTTCAATGCCCAGCAGCGAGCCACGTGCAGCATTCATCGTTTTGATGTGAACCGGAAGCCGGGCGCGAGATCAGGAGCCTCATCTTCCGGCCTAAGCTTGCTTTTCAACCAGCAGAACTCTCTCTGCGTCGTCTACTTCACGCAACTGGACTTCAATGATCTCTTGCGTCGTAGTCTGCACTTTTCGGCCGACGAAGCTCGCCTCTACCGGCAGTTCGCGGTGGCCGCGGTCGATCAGAACACAGAGTTGCACCCGGCGCGGCCGGCCCTGGCGAAAGAGCGCATCCATAGCGGCGCGCGTGGTCCGGCCGGTATAGAGAACATCATCCACCAGAATGATGTCCTTTCCGGTAATCGGAAATCCGATTTCGGTCTTCTGCACCACCGGTTTCGGCCCGAGAGTGGAGAGATCGTCGCGATAGAGCGTGATATCGAGAGTGCCGACAGGAAGAGGATTCTTTTCGATCCTTTCAATGATCGCAGCCAGCCGCTGAGCTAAGGGCACTCCCCGGCGGCGCACGCCGACGAGGCCGAGATTTTCCGCGCCGTTGTTTTTTTCGATGATTTCATGCGCCAGCCGCACTAAAGTCCGCTCGATTTCTGACGCGGACATGAGTTGCGCCTTCTCGCGCAGGTTGGTCTGACGGGGTGAGGGCCGCACAGTCATGAACGCTGCATCATACGCGGCTGAAGCACAGGGCGGCAAGACACAGGTGACCAATCGCAGCAAATCCGCAGTTTATGCCAAACGGGAAAAGCTGCTTAAGAGCGGTCGATTCCGGGCGGTTTGCCTCGCCGCAGGACCACCCCACCGATAATCCCGCCCAGGCTGGCGAAGATCAGGAAAGACACGAGGGTCGTGATTAGAAATACTGCAAACCCCAACGGCGTTTGAAAAAACTCCAGCGCCTGGGCCGGAACCGGATATGGGCTACGAGATGAAGCCTCGCGAAGCGCGTCAAGGAAACTGTGCTGAATACGTTGCCACGAATGCAGTGCGATTGCACCTGCTGCCAGCGATGTGGCAACGATAACGAACGCCACCGCCCCGCTCAGGGTACCCAAACGCGCTCCAACGGACGCACCAAGCTGGGCAAAAGGCAGCCGCTTGCGGTAAAAGACCACGGCCAGAAAGCCGGCTGTCAATACGCCCAGGGCGGGCGGAAGGCCGAGGACAAGAACCAGTAAAATCCCAGCGATCAAATTTGACAGCGCCGCTGCGGCCAGGGCCTCCGGCCATTCCAACGAACTCTTGGCCATGCGGGCCGGATACCGCGGCAGCGTGCTGATCGATTCTGGCGATGCAACGAACTCGCCCCCCGGCTCGGTCACAACGCGAATCTGGGGCGCGTTGCAGTTCGGGCAGAAAGCAACTCCCTCATCAAATCTTGCTCCGCAGCGATAGCAGGATTGTTCCACCGAGTTCCAAGGTACCGCAGGCCAGCGACCTCAGCAACCGTCGTGCCGGTTGCGAAGAATGCAGCTTCGCGATTGCAGACAAAAGGCAGACACGTCAGGCTGCGTCTTTGCCGCGAATCTGCACTCGAACCAGGCCGAAGTCGGTCCCTTTGCCGGTCTCCGCAGGCTTGATCGAGACAATGCGCTGATTTTCCTTCGTGCCCACCTTTAGCTCGACCACTTTGCCGCCGCTGTCATTGTCGCAGCTTAGAGCGTCTGAGTCGTCTTTGCCGAAGTCAACGGTCGCACCGTTGCCGCTGTGGCTGGTATGGCATTCGAGAGGTATGCCAAATTTCTTCATCTGATCTCTGTAGTAGGCGAGGACTTTGTCGGGAGCGTCATCGGAGACGTATTCGATGGCCACCACGCGAACCCCGTATTTGCCGGCAGAAATATTCACGTTGGCGTTCTTTTCTTCCCCGCTCCCATCTTTTTCTTTCTGCCGTGCTCCGGGATATACGGGCAAGTCGATATCGGCCACGTTGGCCTGTTTATCCACGTGAATGCCGGCGAACGGGACCTTGATGTCCACCTGCTTGTTCTCATCGCCCTCGCCAGTTTTCTTCACATTCACGGTGCAGGCAGAAAGCATCAATAAAGCTAGAATGAAAACGGCCACACCAAAGTACTTGGGCCAATCGCGAAGCGAATTAGCGTTTTGCATTTTCTGAGCCCCCATATCGCGACCCTCCTTGTGTGGCGTTTGCCTGCCGCTCGATCCCCGCGCCGCGCCGGGCGATATTAGGGATGGTGACGGGCAAACGGCCACGAATTGCTATTTCGCCAAACAGCGCTTTCACCGCGCTGATTTCAGAAACCGAGACGTTGGAAAACGTACAAATATAATTTTGAACCCCGGGGAAGTCCTGCGCAATATAGGGATTTCCCATGGCTAGGATCACCGTTCTTTCCGCCGCGCGATCGAGAATTTTCTGTAGCAGCTCCTGGGTCGAGTCGGCAAGCCCCACCGAATTGACCAATCCGGTTGCGCCTTGGGTGGCCTTGCCCGCCGTCGGGACTTCGTAAACCGCCACGATCACAGACTCAGACTGAGCCACGGCTTTCAAGACTTCATCCGACATCGCATCTGCGATATGCGGGTCCACGTAAAGCACATTGGCGTCAGGAACACGAGCCTTGAGCTGCCGTTCGAGCACACGACCAGACTCGGTCCGTACGTCGTCAGACAGAACGACCGTCACCAGCCGGTTATGTACTTCCTCTAGCTTTTGATACGGAAGGCCGGCCTTAACAGTTCCCGATTGTTTCAGGGGCAGCAATTTGCCGTTGTCCCGGACGAGAGTCACCGCATCGTCAGCAATCTGCTGGCCGAACGCGAGGTTTTCCGGTTTACCGACATTGGTCGAAAGGGCGGCAATGTCCACCAGCCGAGTACGATGCAAGCCGAGCGCGACTTTGGCTTGCAAGAGTTTCAATACGGAAGCATCGAGCCGGGCCGAAGAAATTTCGCCGCTGCGCACTGCCTTCAGCATGGCGTTGTATGCCGCGTCCAGATCGAGGGGAAGGAGGATTAGGTCGTTGCCGGCCTTGAAGGCGTCGACAGCGGCGCGGCCTGGGTCGGCGGAATAGAGGCGAGTGAGGCCGGCCATATCCATCGCGTCAGTGATCACGATTCCGCGGAAGCCGAGCTTCTCTTTGAGGAGGCCGTTGACGATCGCCGGAGAAGTCGTAGCCACCCGGTTGGGATCGGGTTCGAGCGCAGGAGCCGTCACGTGGGCAATCATCACGGCATCGACGCCGGCAGCAATTCCTTGTCGAAAAGGGGCCAGTTCGACGCTCTGCAATCGCGCTTGATCGCCGGTGACGGCTGCCAGGCCAAGATGAGAATCGGTCGCGGTATCGCCGTGGCCAGGAAAATGCTTCAAGGTGGTCATCATGCCGTTGGCGCGCGCGCCGCGAATGTAGGCGGCGACCAGATCGCCCACTTGCTGCGGATCTTCGCCAAAGGAACGTGTGTTGATGATGGGATTCGCCGGATTCGAGTTCACATCGGCGTCGGGGAAAAAATTCCAGTGCACACCGATGGCGCGAGACTCCTGGGCGGTGATGCGTCCGAAGGCTTCGGCATATTCCACCTTGCCGGCTGCGCCAAAGGCCATGGCGTGAGGAAAAACCGTGGTGGCGTGCAGGCGCATGCTGACTCCACGCTCGAAATCAGCAGCGATGAGCAAAGGAAGTTTGGATTCCTGCTGCAGGCGGTTCAGCAATTCGGCGGCTTCGTAGGGTTGATTGCGATAGAGAAATGGCGGGTCCCAGCGCACGGTCATGGCGAAGCCGCCCAAATGATATTTCTGCAGGTCGTCGCGCAAGTCCGTGTATTCGGGGCTGGCAACGTTGAGAAATTCTGCCCGCACCCAGATCATGAAGAGTTGCCCGACTTTTTCTTCGAGCGTAAGTTTTCGCAGGGTTTTCTGGGCCCATTTTTCGCCTTCGCGGTCGAGGTGGATCGGGCCCGGCTGCTCGAATTTCTCGCGGGGCGATGCGGCGGCATAGGAAAACAGGGAAAGAAGGAAGAGAATCAGAACCCTCAAGCGCATGAAGAGACGATAACAGAAGATAAACGCGGATACGTTGCCGGCAGAAATTCCGCGCAGTCCAGTTCACTGAGCCAGTTGAGAAGGCGCAAGCCGGCTTTGCACCTGTGCGATGGCCGTTTCCTGGGTTTCTTTTTGTGTGCCGAATCCATTCAGCCACATGACTTCCGGCTCACGCCGGAACCAGGTCATCTGCCGCTTGGCATAGTTGCGGTGGGCTTGCTGCGCGTTGGCGATGGCGGTCTCGCGGTCGATTTCTCCGCGTAGGAGTTGCGTTGCCTGCCTGTATCCGAGAGACGACAACGGCCAGGCCCGGTCGCCGTATTTTTCAATCAGACCTCGCGTTTCCTCGACCAATCCTGCATCAAACATGTTTCGGGCGCGATGATTGAGGTGCTCGTAAAGAGCACTTCGCTCGGGATTGAGGCCGATCCGCAAAATGCGGAATCCTCGAAGCGGATCGCGGCCTTGCTGCCACATCTCGGTCATTTTTTGCCGCGAAGCCAGGCAGATTTCGATGGCGCGGACCAACTTGGATTGATCGTTGGAGTGAATCTGCTTTGCGGCAGGCGGATCCAGCCGCGTCAAAAGCCGGTGCAAATATCCTGGCCCGCGTTCGCGGGCACGCTCCCGCAAGCGCTCGCGCAATTTTTCAGAACGCTGCGGGCCGGGAAAAAGGCCTTCGAGCAGCGCGCGGAGATAGAGGCCGGTGCCCCCGACCACGATCGGCAAGTTGCCGCGAGACCTGATTTCTTCCAGCACTCGCCGTGCCTGACGCGCATATTCGCCGGCGGTGCAATATCCAGGCGGCTCAATTATGTCAAACAAATGGTGAGGAACGCGAGCCCGTTCTTCCGGGCTGGGTTTGGCGGTCCCAACTTCGAACTCGCGGTACGTCGCGACCGAGTCGCAGTTGACGATCTCGCCGTGAAAGCGCTCCGCGAAAGCCAGTGAGAGGGCAGTCTTACCGCTTCCGGTCGGGCCCAGAACAGCCACCACCAGGGGCAACTCGGGCACAATCAGCGGGCGCTCCAGTTGATGTAATGCCAGTAACGGACGAGGGTGAGAATCAGAATCATGAGGCCAATAATGAGCAGGCCAGTAGCTTCCGCGGAGTAGATGTGCGTTTTCGAGCGCTTCACATCGGGGCGTGGATCAAGCTGCCGTTGTGAGCCGGCCGCAGGCATGCCCCCCATTGTAGACCCCAACCGGTGGGAGAAATCAACTCTGCACTGCAATGCTAAACTACGCCTCGCGCATGTCTGTGCAACCCATTGGCTCTCCCCGGGGCCTGATTCGCTTCGGCATTTTCGAAGTGGACCTTGCCGCCGGCGAACTCCGTAAGAGGGGCGTGCGGATTCGCCTGCAGGAGCAGCCCTTTCAGGTCCTTTGCATGCTGCTCCAGAAATCGGGAAAAGTTGTGACTCGCGAAGAGCTTCGTCGGCAACTTTGGCCCGAAGATACTTTCGTCGATTTTGACCATGGCCTGAACACCGCGGTCAACAAACTCCGCGAAGCCCTGTGCGATTCCGCGGCAGCTCCGCGTTATGTGGAGACAATCGCGCGGCGGGGATATCGCTTCCTAGTTCCTGCACAGCAGATCGAGGGCAAAGTCGAATCTCCGTCTGCGGTTCAGGCCGATGCGCCTAAGCCTTCTGATCCGCCCGCAGCTTTGCACCCCGAGCTGCACGTGCCATTGCCTCGTCGCGGGCTCACGCGCGGGTTGTTCGGGCTGATCCAGGTCATGTACTTGGCGTTTTATGTGCCTGCGCTTTTTCAACTCCATGCCATTGAGACGATCACCGGCGATTTTCTGCCCGGATGGGCATCGGTGGCGATTTTTGTGGCGGTGCTGATCACCGCTGGAGTTGGAATTCCGCTGCGTTGCTACCTGCTAACTGCTGCAGCATTTGACTACAGGAGGCTGGGCACGAGCTTCCACCGGCTCTTCATGTTCATCCTGGTGCTCGACCAATTGTGGGCGGTCGCGCCCTTTTTATTGATTCCATGGATCGGTTTCGGTGCTGCTTTTGCTATTACCGCCGCATTGCTTTACGTTCCCTTCGCTGAAAGAACGCTGATTCGAATGGCGTATCCAAAAACCTAATCTACTCACCATTCATACCGGGGACGGCACCATCCGGCTGTAGCAGTCTTGAAGCCTGGCGGCTATTGCAGATCGTTCTTATCGGGGTTGTAGAAAAAGCGGAAGCGAAGCGCCAGATATTGGCCGTTGAATTCCTGTGGCAATGGAGGAAATGGGTTGGAAGCGCTGATTCCGCCCCAGGCGGCGCGGTCTAGCGCGACGTCGCCCGAACTACCGCCATCAGGGATTTGCATCCCAGCGACAGTGCCGTCTTTGGTAATAACGAATTGAATGGTGACTTTCCCCTTTTTCATGATCGGCGCCTGTGCCGACTCAGGAATCAGCTGATACCAATTCTGCCGAACATCCTGGACCACGCGGGAAAGATAAGGCCCGAAGTCAACACCCATCGTGTCCGATAAGATCTCCATCGGACCGAGAGCCTGAGTGGGCTGGCCCTGGCCCAACCCATAATTCCCACCGTCGCCGCCAGCGTAAGATCCGCGATTGGCAATGGCCGCGCGTGCCGCTTGCTCGATGGCTGATCCGGCCGACATGCTGTTTGAGAAGCTCGGTTTAGGTGTATCAAGCCGGGGGGTTTGAAGCTGAGCGACCTGGTTCTGGCTGGGACCCGGTCTCGGCGCTGGCGGGGCCTGCGCACCTTGAGCCATCGCTCCTGCCGGAGGCGCCGCCTGCTGTCCCGGAGACTGCGGAACGGGCTGGCCCGGCGCGCCGGGCCGAGAGGCATCAAGAATCTTCTTCAACTCTTCACGATCCAGTCGCGGAGCCTTCGACGTAGCAACCCGGTCCTTGTCCGAAATTTTATCTGTCTCCGGGCGCTTGGCGACTTTCTGCTCATCGGGCGGAAGCTGGAGATAGGTAAGTTCTTTGTCTTTCAGCAAATCTTGCGCGCTGATCGCAACCAGCGGCTGCCGATGAAACACGTAGCGCTGAATTCTCTCGGAGTTGACGATCAAAATAACCAGCGTCAAGTGCACGACGACAGAAATCCAAAACGCTTCGCGCTGGCGCGAGCGGGAAAGATCGTCCTGCAACTGTACCAGCAAGGCGGGAACATCATAGGTATCGCGATAAGCGGACTCCCAGCCCCCGGCGTCGTACAGACCTTCGCCCTGAGGTTGCGGCCCCAATGGCGGCGACGACGCAGTGTTGCTCGGAATCTCAGTCGCAGGCATGGAAGAGCTGGTCAGCGAACTCGCCGCACGTTAGATCAGATGCCGCACCGAAAAAAGCGCAAAGCGGCCATCTTCATCCATGACATCATTCTCGCATCTTCGCATCTTTCTGCCAATCTGCGAAATGCTGAAGGTGCAAGCACTTACGGGCCGCATCCACAGCGTCAACCAAAGCCTAGCGCGAAATGCGAGAGGGCATTGTCAAGAAATGTAAACAGCTGGAGGGATTGCGCTGATTGTATGAGTTAACGCGCTTGCTCGATTTGTATCTTTTTTCCGTGCGAATGGATTGCCTCGACGATGTCGAGAGCCACGGCCAAAGCACGACGTCCATCCTCGAGTGAAACCGCAGGTTTCGAGCGCGTGCGCACGGATCCGAGGAAGGCTTTCAGTTCGGCATGCAATGGCTCTTCATTCACAACCGGCGGCTTGGCTACTTTAATTTGCGGATTCACGGAGGGGATGCCGGGGGCGCGGCCTTCACCATCCACGGTAAATACCAAAACATCCTGGCGGGAGTAGTCGACCGAAACGTACTGCCGAGGCTGAAAGAAGCGTAATTTTCGGACTCGCTCGGTCGAGACCCGGCTGGCGGTGAAGTTAGCGACACATCCTGATTCAAACTCGATGCGGACGTTGGCAATGTCCGTCTTCGCAGAAAGAATGGGCAAGCCCACGGCCCGAATCTCTTTGACGGGAGAATTTACCAGGGCAAGCACAATGTCGAGATCGTGAATCATGAGATCGAGAACGACATCGACATCGAGCGCGCGCGGAGTAAATACGCTGAGACGATGGACCTCGAAAAACATCGGCTGGGTGACCAGGGGAATCGTAGCGCGAACCGCAGGATTAAAGCGTTCCAGATGTCCCACTTGCGCCGCGCGGTCCAAACGCCGCGCCAGGTGGATTAATTCGTCGGCCTGGGACAAAGACGGCGCCACCGGCTTTTCGATGAGCACATCGATTCCCGCTTCCATCAGGGCATGGGCGGCTTCGAGGTGCGCGATTGTGGGTACGGCCACGGAGGCCGCCCGGACCTCGCTATGCGTCGTGGTAAGTTGTTCGATGGAGCCGAAAGCGCGACAGCCAAATTCCCTGGCAACGGCATCCGCCAGGGCCAGGTTGGAATCGACCACTCCCACCAGCCGGACCTGCTCCCCTTGCTGGGCAAGCTGATGATAAACGCGGGCGTGATTGCGGCCAAAGGCGCCCACGCCGATCACCGCGACGTCGATCATGGAGTCAGTCGGCAGAATGCTGTCTCTTCAATGCTCGCGAGCTCAGTGGAATTTCTTCAGCAATGCAATTTGTCCGGCATGGTAAAGCTCATGCTGCGCGATGCCCGCGAACATAAAATAGAAGTTGTAATAGGCTTCCCTTTTGCCGGGAACCTGTTCGCTCAGCCGGGAATCGGGAAAACCAGCGACCGCTTTGACCAGCGCGTTATGCGTGGTCTTGCATTGTTCGAGGGCCTTACGCCATGCGGTTTCGCTCGTGTCTTTGACCGTGGGAAAATTCTCTTCGTCCGTGGGCACAACGGCTGTTCCGCCAGTTCGCTGAGCGACGATCCTGTCCCAGGTCGTAATATGCACTACCAGTTCCCAGATCGAATGGGCATTGGGAATGGGTTTTGCGGCTGCCTCGGCGCCGGTGACGTCCTTCAAGATTTCGAAAAGTGGGTCGCCGGTCCAAGTCTCGCCTTCAAACGCCCGACGAATCTGATCGGCAAGACGCGCAGTTTCGGACATTGAGAAAACCTCCTGCAATCACAGTTATTTATTTCGCAACCATGGCGATGTCAGCCTCGTTGGCCGCGGTGAAGATGGCTGCGCCATCGAGCAGCAAGCATTTGCCTGCGTCGACCGCCAGGCAGGTTGCCCCCGCCCGCTGCATCACCTCAATCGTCTTCAGGCCGACAACGGGAACGTCAAAGCGCATGTCTTGCTTCGGCTTGGCAGTCTTCACCACTGTCAGGCTGCGGCTCAGCGTGGAGGCATCTCCTGACAGTGATCGCATGATCTGGCCGGCGCGTTCAATGGTGGCGTCGGTGCCTTCCATCGCTTCCACGGCGACGCAAGCTGCTTCAGCCACAACCACGGTTTGTCCAATATCAAACTGTGCCAACTGACGCGCAACTTCTCGGCCATAGGCAATGTTCTTTTGTTCCTGTTCGGAGGGTGATCGTCTGCTGAGCACGCCAGGTTTAGCGAGGAGTGGTTCAAGCAAGGCTGTGGAATTCTCGAGCGTGATGCCTGCTTCCGAAAGAACCTGGGCCACCGCGCCGAGCAGGGAATCAGTGTTGCGCGTTCCCAGCGCGAGCAGCAGCTTGGCCAGTTTCCAGTCTGGTCTGATGCTGGAAAAAATCTGCTCGTGCTTGACTTGTCCGGCCATGATGGCGCGGCTCACACCTTCGCGTTTGAAGGTTTCAATCAGTTTGGAAAGTTCACCGAGTGAAAGCCAGTGGACCGCAGCTGCGCCCCGCGACTCGATCTCCGGGAAAGTTTCTTCCTTAATTGCGGCGACGATCACCTCGAGTCCCTGGGCTCGTGCCGCTTCGAGCACAAGAAAAGGGAACTTTCCGTTGCCCGCAATCAGGCCGAGTTTTTCTTTGCCAGGCATAGTCGAGTGGATAGTGGCCAGTGGCTAGTGATTAGTGGTACCGACTAGCCACTAACCACTAATCGCTAACCACTCACTTCACCACACCACGTTCCGAAGTCTCAATGAACTGGATCAGCAGGTCAACATCCTCTCCATGGTCCGGCTCCGACCGCAGCTTCTCCAAAGCCTGTGAAGTGTTCAGCTTCGAGGCCAGCAAGACCTTGTAAGCATGATGGATCTTTCGAATCCGCTCTTTGCTGAAGCCGCGCCGCTCCAGTCCGATAGCGTTTATGCCGTAAGCATGCGTGCCGCGTTCGGCAGCAGTTTTGGAAAAGGGAAGAACGTCGCGCGTGACCGTTGTTCCACCACCAATAAAAGAATACGCGCCAATGCGGACAAAATGGTGGACCGGGCAGAGGGCACCGACCGTGGCCCAATCTTCCACGATCACGTGACCGCCGAGAGTAGCCGCGTTGGCGAGAATCACGTGATCTCCGATCCGGCAGTCGTGTGCGATGTGCGTGTAGGCCATGACCAGAGTGTGGCTGCCAACGCTCGTCATTCCGCCACCCTTCACCGTGCCGCGGTTGATGGTCACAAACTCGCGAATCTGATTGTGGTCGCCGATTTCGAGGCGCGTAGGTTCGCCCTGGTAGCTCAAATCCTGAGGCGCCATGCCGATCGAAGTAAAAGGGAAGAAGCGATTGTGAGCGCCGATTTTGGCAGGGCCCTCGATAGCGACGTGGGAGCGCAATTCGCAGCCCTCGCCGAGTTCAACTTCAGGGCCAATCGTGCAGTACGGCCCGATTTTGCAGGAAGAATGAACCTTGGCGCATTTCTCGATGATTGCCGTGGGATGAACGCTCATGAAAAATGACAACGTCAGGCGGGATTTCCAGCCTCGTCTTCGCCGCCCTCTCCCAACGCCCTGTTTTTTTCGATCAATTGGCAGCTCACCGTCGCCTCGGCCACGCGCTTGCCATTTACATCGGCCGTGCCATGCATCTTGGCGGCCAGCATGCGCGGCATCACGCGCCAGCCTGTGACCAGGACTTCCAGCCGCAGCTGGTCTCCGGGAATGACCGGACGGCGAAAGCGGGCCCGTTCGATTCCGGTGAAGACCATCAGCTTCCCGTCCCGGTCGTCGACCTCCGCCAGCAGCAATGCGCCTCCGGCCTGAGCGATGGCCTCCACGATCAGCACGCCCGGCATGATCGGCAGACCGGGAAAATGTCCGGCAAAGAACGGCTCGTTGATGGTGACGTTTTTCAGAGCGACAATTCGTTGCTTGCGCGCAAATTCCGTCACACGATCAATCAGCAGAAAAGGGTAGCGGTGCGGGAGAATCTGCAAAATGTCATTGATATCCAGCGTAGCTTTGTCTGGACTCGCAATCACAGGGTGAGTGGTATCGGCCATCTTCTGTCAGTAAGTTGTTCGGAACGACGATTATACTGTACCGCGCCTCGTTCCGAGCGACGCGGCTTTCATTCAAGGGGGCAGATGCCGAAAGCGAAAGTACGGAAACCGAAAAAATCAACGCCGAAGGAAAAGAAGCCAATTGACACGAACTCCGGCGATTCAGCCGCTCGTCTGCACTATTTTGCCGAGCGCGCGGGCGCTCTTACAGAAACCATCCGGCATTTGGTGGAAATCGAGTCTCCCAGTGATAACAAGCAGGCGGTCGACCGCCTGGGCGAGCTTCTGGCGGGCCGTTTCGAGGCCCTGGGCGGTCACGCCAAGTTTCACCGGGCGCAGGATTTTGGCGATCATTTGCAAGTCGATTTTGCCGGCAAACGCGGCCAGCCAGTGCTTCTGCTCGGGCACCTGGATACGGTTTATCCGTTGGGCACGCTGGCCAACATGCCGTGCCGGGTAGCCGAAGGCAGGCTTTTGGGGCCCGGCGTGTTGGATATGAAATCCGGCATCGGACTCATGCTTCACGCTCTCGACGCCCTCAAAACCTGGCACGAGAATGATCTGCCCCGGCCGGTTACTGTGCTCCTGGTCTCCGATGAAGAAATCGGCAGCGACTCTTCGCGGCGAATTACGGAATCGCTGGCTAAAAGATCGGGCGCCGTGCTGGTTCTGGAACCTTCTTACGGGCCTCATGGCGCGGTAAAGACCGCCCGTAAAGGTGTCGGCGAGTATCAAATCAAAGTGACCGGCAAGGCGGCGCATTCGGGACTTGATTTTGAAAAGGGCGAGAGCGCGATTCTCGAGCTGGCCCGGCAGATCACGGAAATCTCGAAGCTTGTCGACATCAAGCGCGGGCTTACGTTGAATGTCGGCGTGATTTCCGGAGGAACCCGCACCAACGTGGTTCCTGCCGAAGCCAGCGCCGCGCTCGACGTCCGCATCACCCGTATGAAGGACGCGGCTGGCATTGACCGGAAATTGCGCGGTCTAAAGCCGTTCAACCGCAAATGCAAGCTGACCGTCAGTGGCGGCCTCAACCGTCCTCCGATGGAACGGAACGCCGGTGTGGCCGGGCTTTACGAGATGGCGGCGGCGATCGCCAAAGAACTCGGCTGGAAGTTGCAGGAAGCCGCCGTCGGCGGCGGCTCCGATGGCAACTTCACGGCGGGCCTTGGGATTCCTACGCTTGACGGATTGGGCGGAGTCGGCGAAGGCGCGCACGCCAGCCACGAATCGATTGTGCTCTCTGAGCTGCCCCGCCGGGCGGCGCTCCTGGCTGGGTTAATCGAACGCGCATAATCGAGCGATTGTTATTGGCAGGAAAAGACCGGCATTTTTGACTCTGGCTCCGCGCAAGCCTAGAATTTTAACAGGGGTATCGTTGCACACGGACGCGCCACGGCAGATTGGGCGGACCCCGCAGGAGGTGGTTCCATGCCTGGGAAATTGGGTTTGCCTGAGATTTTGCTGATTCTGTTTATCGCCCTTCTCATCTTCGGACCGAGCAAGCTCGCCGATCTGGGCAAAGGTTTGGGCGAAGGGATTAAGAACTTCAAGTCCGCAGTGAAAGAGGGCGAGCAGGGCAAGGACGGCGAGAAAAAGTCGTAAGCGGCTTACACTGCTCCGTGCTCTAGCAACATCTTGTAAACCAGCGCTACCGGAAGTCCCACCACGTTGAAGTAGTCCCCTTCGATGCGCCAGATCCAACGAGACGCGATTCCCTGGACGGCATATGCCCCGGCCTTATCCATCGGTTCGCCGCTTGCGACGTAAGTGCGAATATCATCGTCGTTTAATGCCGAGAAATGCACGGTCGTGGTTTCCGAACGGACATCTCGAAAACTGTTCTGTTCCGAATTCCCGGTTCTCAGCTTTTGCCGGCCGATGAGACAAACGCCGGTGATCACTTCATGCTGCCGTCCGGAGAGCAGGTGCAACATGCGTACCGCATCGCGGTCGTCGACGGGCTTGCCCAAAATTAATCCGTCAACCACGACGACCGTATCCGCGCCCAAAACAACCTCATTCGGCGACTCTCGAGATATAGCTTCGGCCTTCTCGCGCGCCAGCCGCTCGGCGCAAGTTTTCCCGGACTCACCCTCGAGCGGAATCTCAGGAATGTTCGCTGCGTTGACCGTAAATTCGATTCGCGCATTGCGCAGCAATTCCTGACGCCGTGGCGAGGCCGAAGCAAGAATCAGCATCGCGGGCTATTTTGCCGGCGCTGGCTGAGGCGCTGCTTGCGGAGCCGCCGGCGCAAAATTCACTTTGGGAACCTCGCGAGCGCCTTCCGAGGCGGCGAAATAAGCCTCGTTCGGCTTGAACCCCGCCCATCCGGCATAAATATTGTTTGGGAAATGCTGGATATAGGTGTTGTAGTCCTGCAAGGCGTCGTTGTACCGCTTGCGTTCGACCGCGATGCGGTTTTCCGTTCCCGCCAACTCATCTTGCAGGCGAAGAAAATTTTCGTTCGACTTGAGCTGCGGATAATTTTCCACGATCAGCAGCAAGCGGCCAAGCGCCCCGTCGAGTTGGCCGTTGGCTGCGATTTTGTCCGCCGGTGTTCCCGCAGAAAGCAGTGCCGAACGCGCTTTGGCGATATCGCCAAAAACGGTTTGCTCCTGCTTCGCATAGCCTTTGACCGTTTCGACCAGATTCGGAATAAGATCAGCGCGGCGTTGCAGGACGATATCCACTTGCGACCACGCCGCCTTCACCGCCTCGTTCTTGGTCACCAGAGTATTGCGCACGCCGACGTACTGCCCGCCAACGATCAGGGCGATGATCACCAGCACAACGATCAGAAGCAACGCTGCTTTCATGACTCTCTCCTGAAAACGCTCTCCACAGAAACGCGGAACCCCAAACCATCAGGTTCGGGATGCGGAAGAGTCTAACATTCTATCTACCGCATCGGTTACCTGCTGGACCGCGCCGAGATAGCGGCCCAGGACTTCCTTGACCTCGAAGTTGCGCTTCTCCGCCTTGCCTTCGCGCACATCCAGAACTTCGAGAAATGCCGACGGATCGAAGGGGATTCGATTAGCCAGCGCCTGGACTGCCTCGCGCTTGGAGTGAACGGGCGGTTCGCCCAGTTCGATCAGGGCGTGACGAAACAGCGTAGTGAAACCAGGCAGCGAGCCCAGCAGCAGGCCCCAAAGCCGTCGCGTATCGCTCGAATCGAGCAGCACCCGCTCGCGCAGCAGAATCAATTTTTCGCGCAGTTCGTATTCCACCTGGGCGCGATGCAGGTGCATGGGAATCTGCAACTTCTCCAATGGGTCGTCGCCCAGAAGCACGCGATGACGCTGCTGCATATCCAGGAATTCGATGGAGAACACATCCGATGACCGCTCCAGCTCTTCGCGCGTCAGCACCAGCGGCGGGTGATGCTTCTGATGCGCCCATTTTTCTACGACAGGAGCAATCGCCGCCAGCGCCGGCAAAGAAGCTTCGCGCAAAACGACCAGCAGATTCACATTGGAAAAATCCGGATAAAACTCGCCGGTCGCCGCCGACCCGTACAAAATGATGCTTTCCAGGCTGTCTCCCGCCGCCTGCCGCAAACGGGCGATGAACTCGTTGATCTGTTTTTCAGGAACCATGTCTACCTCGCTTACCAGCTTCCGCTGGCGCCGCCACCACCTGAACTTCCTCCACCGAATCCGCCAAAACCACCACCTCCGCCGCCGAAGCCACCACCGCCGCCCCAGCCATCGCTACCCCGGCCGCCGCCACCGAGCCCGCTCAGAAGTATCCAGAATAAAATTCCCCGTCCAACTCGTGTGGCCAACGCGATGATCAGGATAATTACGAAAAAAATGATCCAACCCAGCGATATACCGGGACTTCTTTGCGTAGCGGGGGGCGGCGAGGGCGCAGAAGCGTTGGTCAGGGTCACGCCCGCGTCCTGCGCAATCACATTTGCCACTCGCGAGGTCAGCAGCAAAATCGCGGCGTTGTAATTGCCCTGCTTGAGATAGGGCACAGCCTCGCGGCCAAATCCGCCGACTTTGCCATCGGGCAAAATCGGCTCGAGTCCATAGCCAACTTCCACGCGATAGCGCCGGTCGCTGACTGCCAGCAGAATCAGAACACTTTTGTCCGTGGACTTCGCTCCGATGCCCCACTTTTTGAAAAGGTCGACGGCATAACTCTCAATATCGGAGCCATCGAGCGAATTGACCGTAACGACCGCAATTTGTGCTTTGGCTTTTTGATCGATCTGAAGGCAAATGTCATCGAGCTGTTGAATCGTGGCCGTGTCCAAAACATGGGCGAAGTCGTTGACGTAATCCGTGGGCTTAAGCTGGGAAACCGGCTCCGCCGGCAACAACGGTACGAAGGCCAGCACAAAAATCGCCGGCCACACGAACTTCGCAACCAGTTTCATTGGCGCTCATTGTATAGGAGACAAGTTGATTGAGTGGCAAAGCTGGAACCGTCAGAACCGACGGAGGAATTCAACCACCTGGCGCTCCGCCCAGCGGCCGTCATATCCATCGCGTTCGCTGAGGAAGGAGCAATGTCCGCCATCTTCGGTTTCAACGAAGGTGATATTCGGATTGGCGAGAATCTTTTTACGCGATTCAGGCGTAATGCGGATGAACGGATCATTCGCGGCATGCAGAACAAGCGCCGGAACGGCGATGCGGTCGATGACCTGCGCGGCGGCCGCGCGAGCGTAATAATCGGAAGCGCCGTCAAACCCGCTGTAGTAGGCGGTGATTTTGTCGTCGAAGTCGCGCAGGCTGCTGACGCCGCGCATGCGCGAAGGGTCGAAGACTCCCGGGAAAAGGCGCGCCTTGGCCTGCAATCGACGGCGCAGCTTGCACAGAAAATAAATCTCGTAAAGGCGATTGCTTTGGGAATGCAGCGCGTCGGCCGAAGCCGCCAGATCAAGTGCAGGGCAAACCGCCGCCACAGCGCGGAATTGCGGCGGACCCTCCTTGCCCCACTCGCCCGTCGTCTTGAGCACGAGGTTTCCTCCCATAGAAAATCCGGCCAGCGCGAAGCGGGAAATTTTGTCGTGCTCGATGAAATGCTTCGCCACAGTTGCAACGTCGGCCGAGCGGCCCGAGTGATAGAGCGTTTTCGATTCCGTTTCCGGCCCGCCGCAGTTGCGCTGGTTCATCCGTATGACGTTCATGCCGGCGGCCATGCCTTTTTCCGCAATGCCGAGCATGTACTGCGATTCGCTCGAGCCTTCGAGCCCGTGCACAACAATCACCGTGAGCGCATTCTGCCGGTCGGCTTGCCAGTGGCAACGGCAGAGCACGCAGACTCCCGGTTCCACTTCGATGAATCTGCGCTCAGCGGGCGCGAGAGAAAAACGCCGCGGCAGGAAAAAGCTGGCCAAAGTTTGCATGTGGCCCCCGCGCAGGCCGGCGCGAGGACGAAAAGGTTCTGGCTGAATTTGCGCGCTCCCCACAATTTGATTTTAGAATGGATAGAGCTAGGCCGCATGCAGAAGGAGTTAGACGATGCCGATTTTTGAGTACATTTGCAAAGACTGCGATCATGAATTCGAAACTATCGTGTTTGGCCGCGACAAAGCTGAGTGCCCGAAATGCCACAGCAAGCATTTAGCGCCTCAACTTTCCGTGTTTGCCGTCGCCAGCAAGGGAAGTTCGTCGTCGGCGACGAGCACCGGCGCATGTGGCGCATGCGGCGATCCGCGCGGCCCGGGAAGTTGCTCAATTCCGGATCTGGACTGAACCCGTTTTGCGGCCTAATGAGCATACCGACTCAAGCAATCGTTGTGATCTTGTTCCTCGCTGGGTACCTCCTGTCGCCCCTCATGCTGACATGGGGTTGGTTGCGTTGGTCAGTGCGACCCAAACTCCGAACCGCGTCAGCGATTCTGTCCCTATTAGGCCTGATCTTTGCCACGGCGTCGGCTCTGCTAGCAGTTTCCGCGATAGCCTATTCTCTGATGATTGGAGGATTCCCTTACTACGACCCGCGCCTGATGAAGATTTTTGCAATAGGAGCTCTCTTGTCGCTTTGTGGAATTATTTTCGGCGTCGCTGGCGTCTTCCGCGCAAACTCATTGCGCTGGCACGCACCTATTTCCGCGGCCGCAACTCTCTCCTTCTGGATCGTCGCGGCCGTGGGAGAATGACCGCGTTCTCACTCGGGTTTCTGACGATTGGTGAGACAATCGCCTTGCAATCAACTGTTTTGCCACGGTGACTTGCGGAACCTCGCGTAACATCACTGGCGTAAGTTTTCTTTTGCGCCCGCTTGCCCTACCATCGCCAAAGTTCACTCCACACAGGAGGCTGCATGGACCGTCGGCGCTGTCCTCGAGTTTCGGCGATTTTGCCGGTGCGGGTTTGGGGCCTCGATGCCTATTCGCTGCCCTTTGCGCAGGCGGCGACCGTCACCGACATCAGCAGCAGCGGCGCCGTGATTCAGGGCATGAACCGTCGAGTTCGGCCCGGAGCTGTCCTCGAAGTGCAGCTCGGTGACACGCGCTCCGAGTTTCGCGTGGTGTGGATCGGCCGCCCCGGAACGCCGAACGAAGGCACGGTCGGTCTGGAAAGCGTGGTTGCCGAAGAACGCTTCTGGGACGTGGACTTCTCGCGCTGCCAATTAGCGGCGCAAGGTTAACTCAGGCCATTTGAGCCTCAGCCATTCTCCGCGATCTTTGCGGTTAAAATCTTGAACCGCCGAGGACGTAAAGGACAAGAAGACCTAATCTCCTCCTTGTCGTAATTCATCCCATTTGCAGTCTGCCGCGTGCTTCCTCTATCCTGCCGACTTCACGCAAAGTCCCGTCGTCCGGAGATCAACTCGTGCGAGCTGCCATACTCGTATTGCTCCTGTGTGCATTGACCGTGCCCCTAAGTCCAACCGAGATGCCGCGAACCCCCAGCCTCATGCCCTTGCCGGCCCAGATGCAAATGAGCAGCGGCCAGCTCGTCGTCGATCCGTCGTTCACGGTCGCGCTCACGGGGCATAAAGAAGCCCGCCTGCAACGCGCGGTAGAAATTTTTCTCGACAATCTTCGCCGGCAAACTGGGATGACGCCGATCGACATGAAGTTAGTCAACTCTTCCGCCGCCACGCTCGTGATTCAGACACAAAGCGGAACTCGCAGCGTGCCGCAGCTCGGCGAAGACGAATCGTACAGCCTTGAAATTTCCTCCGCGAGCGCGAAGCTGACTGCCCCGACCACGCTCGGCGCGATGCGCGGGCTGGAAACTTTTCTGCAGCTTGTCCAAACCACGAGCGCGGGCTTCACCGTTCCTGCTGTAACGATCAACGACCATCCCCGTTTCCCCTGGCGCGGGTTGATGATCGACGTCAGCCGCCACTTCATGCCCGTCGAAGTTATCAAACGCAATCTCGACGGAATGGCCGCGGTGAAGCTGAATGTTTTTCACTGGCACCTTTCTGACAATCAGGGCTTCCGCGTCGAGAGCAAGAAATTTCCCAAGTTGCAGGAACTCGGCTCCGACGGCTTGTACTACACGCAAGATGAAGTTCGCGAGGTGATCGCTTACGCCGGCGATCGTGGCATTCGCGTGGTGCCGGAGTTCGACATACCGGGACACAGCACGGCATGGTTTGTCGGTTATCCGGAACTCGCCAGCGGCCCAGGGCCCTATGAGATCGAACGCAAATGGGGGGTGTTTGACCCCGCCATGGATCCCACCCAGGAACGCACTTATAAATTTCTCGATGCGTTCATTGGCGAAATGGCAGCGCTCTTCCCCGATCAGTTTTTTCATATCGGCGGAGACGAGGTAAATGGCAAGCAGTGGGACGCGAATCCGAAGATTCAGGAGTTCATGCGCGCCCACAGCATGAAAAACAATCAGGACGTGCAAGCGTATTTCAATCAGCGGGTGGAAAAAATCGTCAGCAAACACGGCAAAACGATGCTGGGCTGGGACGAGATTCTGCGCCCTGATCTGCCGAAGAGCATTGTGATTCAATCCTGGCGCGGGCCGGATTCGCTGGCGCAGGCAGCGAATCTCGGCTACCGCGGCCTGCTTTCGCATGGCTTCTACTTGGATTTGATGTGGCCGGCTTCGCGGCATTACGCCGTCGATCCGATTGATCCTTCGGCGAACCTCACGACCGAAGAAGAACAGCGAATTTTGGGCGGCGAAGCCTGCATCTGGTCGGAATATGTGTCGCCGGAAAATATCGACTCGCGCGTCTGGCCACGCCTGGCCCCGATTGCAGAACGGTTATGGTCGCCGCGCGACGTTCGCGACGTCGATTCCATGTACGCACGGCTTGATGAAGTCAGCCATCGCCTTGAATGGCTTGGCCTCACGCACAATTCAAGTTATTTGCCCATGTTGCGGCGCATTGCAGGCACAAATGATATTTCCTCGCTGAAAGTTTTGGCCGACGTTGTGGAACCGGTGAAAGAGTATGCCCGCGAAGAACTTGCCGCTGAACCGGCAACCAGCGCCACGCCGCTCGACCGCCTGGTCGATGCTGCCCGCCCCGAAAGCGAGACGGCCCGCCAGTTTTCCGAGCTGGTAGATTCTTTCGTCGCCGGCAGGCCAAAGCCCGGTACAGAAGCGCAGGTCAGAGCGCGGCTCATGCAATGGCGCGACAGTCAAATCGCCTTGCAGCCGTCATGGCAAAACTCATTCCTACTCAAAGAAGCCGAGCCAGTTTCCAGGAATCTTTCTGCTCTTGGCGCGGCAGGTTTACTTGCGCTTGATTATCTTGATCGCGGCGAGCCTGCGCCAGCCGCGTGGGTCGCTGGTCAACGCGCTCTGGTCGAGCAGGCGCAAAAACCGCAGGCGCAAGTGTTGCTCATGGTCGGTCCGGCAGTCGGAAAACTCGTTGAGGCCAGCGCAGGCCAAGCGCCTAGCGCCATACGATGAACGATTTGGCCAGGCCGAGACAGCGCTCAGTACGGATTTGGCATCCGGGAAACAGCGCCCGCAGTTCGCGTTTGCTCAAAAGGCGGATCGATTCGCGCTGGCGAATCCTAGCGGAATCGGCGCGGCTCGGCTTTTGTGCCAAGCCTTGTAGTGTTGCGTAACGATGGAGCGCGTGCCCGAACCATCTCGCCGGCAGCCAATGGACGAATAGGCTGAGGTAGTGCGGTTCGACCGGGAACCAGCGGTTTGGCGTCTGGCAATAGACCCTTCGTCCAAGTCTGAGAAGTTCGCCCGCAAATATCTGTTGGCGCCCCCAGGTGCCAAGATGCTCGATGGTCGAACTCGAGAAGGCGAGATCAAATCGCTTGCGGAGCCCAGCAGAACACGCGTCTGCTTGCAGGTAGGCGAAGCCCGTTGGAAGCAACTGCCGCTCAGGCGCACGATTCACCAGCAGTGTTCGGGGGAAGCGCACCGATTGCCAGCTTTCCACTGTTCCACCCAGATCAACGATGTCCTGGCAATTGGAGAATTCACGAATAATCCAATTCAGACGGCGCTGGCGAAAGTGTTTAGCCGCCAGGCGATAGATCGGTGAGAGGTCCACAAACGGAACGCTTTAGCAAAGTTTCAAGGATATGTCTGTGACGAATGAACTTCGCTCAAGCGAGCAGGTTTTGCAACTGCCTCAGCAGTCCCATGTCCGCCGGAGGAGTTCCTCCCTTTTGGCCGGCAACCCACGCTCCCAGACGATTGGCGATTTCGTTTATCACCGGCAAAGATGCGTGGCGAAGATAGCAATAGACCAATCCCGCCGTGAAGGCGTCGCCTGAACCGACTGTGTCTTTGACTTGCACGTCGAAACCCTGGTGCTCGTGGCAACTGTTCGCGCTGACGAGCAGGCTGCCATGCGCTCCGCGCGTGACAGAAAATAATTTAACCTCATACTCACTGCGCAAGCGCTCTGCCGAAGAGCGGTCGTCTGCATGTGGAAGGCCGAGCAATTGCATCACTCGCGGTAGTTCCTCGTGATTCAGCTTCACAACATCCGAGCAGCGCAGCGATTCGACGATTACCTCAGCAGAATAAAAGTGTTGGCGGAGATTAACATCGTACACGCGAACCGTGTGCGGGCCAGTCGCACGCAAAAATGCGCGGATGGTTTGCCGCGATTCAAACACCCGCTGGGCCAGCGAGCTGAAGCAAACGGCATGTGCCTTCCGCGCAAGCGTGTGCCACGCCGGGGTCCATTCGAGATAATCCCAAGCCACGGATTGAATGATTTCAAATTGTGGCTGGCCATCTCGATCAACCTGCACCTTGACGGTGCCCGTGGGATGGGACGAATCGCATTGCAGGAAGGAAATGTCCAGCCCGAGGCTTTCCAGCCTGTTTCTCGCTTGTTCGCCGGGCGCATCGCTGCCAACTCGGCTGGCCACAACCGCGTGTTCGCCCAGCAGGCTTGCGATATACGCGAAGTTCGTGGGGGCGCCGCCGAGTTGAGAAGTGCCGTCGGGAAATAAATCCCAGAGAATTTCGCCCAGGCCGACAATCGTGTGCCGTTCCGCGCCCATAGCGGTCAACGTAAACGGACGGTATTAGAACACAAAACCGGCGAAGACCACACTATTTGACGAGCGCGGTCTCGGCCACGCCCACGTACTTGTCAGCGCCACCGTAGTAGAAGAAATAACGGCTCGCGCGCTCCACCATCCCTTCGACGAAAACCACGTTCGGCACCTGGCCGACCTTTTCCCAGTCTTTTTCCGGGGCAAACATCGGGCTTTCGCTTCGATAAAGCAGCTTGCGCGGATCTTTGCGATCAAAGACCGCGAATGCCGTGCGGTAAACCAATCTGTCGTCAGCAGCGTTATACACGAGAAGAATTCCATCGCGCGTCAAGATCGGTGGCGGACCAGGCTCAACCACTTTCGAGTCGAATTGGCCGGGACGGCTTGGCAATACTGGAGTGCCGGTTGCGTCGGTCCAATGGAGAAGGTCCGGGGAAGTGGCCAGTCCCATCTGGTCGGTTTTGTCGGCGCCAGTTCCGAGAAAATACATCCAGTACTTTCCGTTGATTTTCTCCGGCACGATCGCGCCGGACTTGGTCCAGCCCACATTCCAGCGTCCCTTGTAGGCAGGCAAAATTATCCCGTGGCGTT
>Ga0335073_10000606_pt1 | contig 46489 bp, 48 predicted proteins | sample Lox_Sample_22_FD_207093 | JGI IMG/M metagenome (GOLD analysis project Ga0335073, IMG submission 207093) | Soil microbial communities from Loxahatchee National Wildlife Refuge, Florida, United States - Lox_Sample_2.2 | ecosystem: Environmental > Terrestrial > Soil > Wetlands | place: USA...
TCGTTCGCAACACGCTGGAGAGCGAGTTCCGGCGAGTGAATCCGCGCACCGCACGAATCATACTTCTCGATATGGCCCCGCGTGTTCTCGGCACGTTCTCGGAGGGGCTTTCCGAGTCCGCAAGGAACCGACTGCAAGCACTCGGCGTCGAAGTCCGGCTCGGTCATGCAGTCGAGCAGATTGATGCTGACGGTGTTGTCGTGGGAGGCGAACGAATTGCCAGCAAAACTGTGATCTGGACCGCCGGAGTGACGCCGTCTCCGGCGGGAAAATGGTTGAACGTCCCGACGGATCGCGCCGGACGCGTTCGCGTTCAACCCGACCTCTCGGTACCTGGCCACTCCGAAATATTCGTCGTTGGCGACACGTCGTCGCTTGATCAGGACGGCAAGCCGTTGCCGGGTGTCGCACAAGTTGCGATGCAGCAGGGACGATACGCAGGAGATCTGATTCATAAACGTGTCACAGACGGTCCAATGCGGAAACCCTTCCGCTATTTCGACAAAGGCAGCATGGCCATCGTCGGTCAAAACTTTGCCATCCTGCAGAGCGGCAAGGTTCAACTCGCCGGGTTCGTGGCGTGGCTCGCTTGGGCTGGAATCCACCTTCAGTTCTTGGCGCAGTCCAGTCTGCGCCTGAGCGTGTTTGTCCAATGGGTCTGGACGTACATCACGGGTCAGCGTGGATCGAGGCTTATCGTAAATCACTATGGCCCCGACCGAACGAAACAGGAAACGGCTGAAGCTCCGGCGCAGTTGACCAGTTCCAGTAGATAAGAGCTGTTTCAGACGTCTCAGCCGGGGGAACCGCCACAAAGCGGTAATGCAAAACCACGCGAGTCCTTAGAGCGGGGGCCGCGATCCGCAAAACTGCGCCTTCACAATACGATCTCGGTCGGCTATGTCCGAAACGGCCTGAGTCAACAATTCCTCCCGTAGGGCACACTGCCACGGAAGGCGGAGCAGAGCCTCGAACTTAACACGCTCCTACATGTCGCGCCGATGCTGGTTATATAGCCCCTAATTCAGTATTACGAGAACGTGGGGATCTGGTTTTCGGATTGAGAATCAAAATGGAGCTCTCGCTTCGTCCCAGCCGAGATGCTCGTCGTCGCGGAGAATGCGCATCAACTCCGGAATCGCCAGCGTCGGATGCGTATCGTTAAGCTGGATCGCGACCTCTTCCGGAAACGCGCTCCAATCCGTGTTCCCGCTTGTCGCGCCGCACCAGATCCGCCAGCGAGCAGGGGACCAGAGAATACTTCTGCACGAAGCCCTAACCCGGACTGGTCGAATCGTCGGGGTAGAGCACGCGGTTGAGCGATTCGGCTTCCAGAGTCTCGGCCACGGCGCCCACGAAGTCACCGTGGGCCGCGATCGCGATCGGCACATTCTTACTTGCCGACTTGGCGTGGTACCAGGCAAGACGCAAATTCGGAACCAGAATCCTGCATTTCTTCGGTGGACTTTCCGCCACCGCCGCGGCGTGCATCGCCGACCGCGGCCTTTGGGTCGCGCCGCGTCGGAACGCTACTGTTTTCAAAATTCGTGATCGGTCTGGATGCCGTGTCCGCGCCACTGACAGGTGCTACTGGTCTTTCTCCGCTTGTGTTCGTTGGTCTGGACGCGATCGGCGCGGGATTGTGGACCGCGTGCTATGTGGGGCTGGGAGACATCTTCAGCAACCAGCTCGACCGCGTCGCGATGCACCTTGCGCGATTCGGAACTGTCGACACGCTTGCCGTGACCGCAGCCTTCGCGTTCTATCCGCTCCGCCGGTTGCTGCATTGGCATCGCTTAATCCGCTACTTCCATATTGCGCGGATCACACCAATTGGTTTCCAACCAAGTTAATCGCGCGTCGCTCATGAAAAGTGGGTTCCTCGTAATGCTTAGATGCAAATCGGTCCTTCTCACAGCCCTCCTCGGAGTGACTCTCGCCGGATGCGGCGGGAAGATCCAGTATCCGAACTATTACATTTTGAGCCTGCCTGCTCCACCGAGCGCGCAGCGAACGGCCCCGATTCTCGGCTCGGTGGCGATTCGCGAATTCACCGCTCCCGGGTTCTTGACCGGAAGCGCGATCGCGTATCGCCCGTCTCCGGAGCAAATTGGTTTCTATGATTATCACCGCTGGGCAGAGGACCCCCGGCACGCAGTTGCCGCCGCTGTGGTCCGCGAGATCGAGTCGCGCGGAGTTTTTCAATCGGTTGATCTGTTCGACGGGCGATCGTCACCAGCCTACATCGTTTCCGGCCGATTGGATCATTTGGAAGAAGTCGACGGCCGCGACGCAGTTTCGATTGAAGCCAGTTTGTCCGCAAAGCTGACTGAGGTTGCCAGCGGCAAAGTGCTCTGGCAGGGCAGTTCCACCGAAACGACGAAGCTGGACCAACGGTCGATGGCCGGCGTCGTCGCTGAAATGTCGAGAGATGTGAGCGTCGCTGTCGAGCGGCTGGTTTCGTCAATGCAGGATCGCATCTTGTCGCAAGGCAGCCTAAATTTTGAACGCTAGGAGAACCGAGAATGGCTGACGTAGATATAGCCAAAAAACGAACCGGCTTTGCCCAGAGCCTACAAGAAGTGCTGGCGCCTTCGATGATTCTCGCTATGGCCGCGGGGATCGTTTTTCTAATCGCGGGAAACTGGAATACATGGGCGAGTGAGCAGCTTTTGCAAAAAACCGACGACGCCTACCTCCGTGCCGATCTGACGCCGCTCAGCACCAAGGTCGCCGGCCTCGTTGCGACCGTCGCCGTCTCCGACTATCAGACTGTGAAAGCCGGAGATCTCCTGGTCCAGTTGCGCGATGACGATTTCAGCGCGCAGGTTCGGCAAGCGGAAGCCGTTGTGATCGCCGGTGAAGATGCGATCACCAACAATCAGCGCCAGAAAGAGCTGCAGGACGCACGCATCGTTCAGGCCGAGAACGGAATCAACGCCGCGGGGGCGGATATCGCTGCGGCCCAGGCTGGAATTGAAGCCGCTAACTCGGCGATCGTAACCGCGCGCAGCGGAGTGGCGGCGGCGAATGCTGACGCGCAGCGCACATTTTTAGAACGGCGGCGGCAGGAGGCGCTCATCGCGAGCGAGTCCGCGACACGGCAAAAACTCGAGCAAGTGGTGGCCGACGAAAAAAGATTCCGGGCGCAACTCGCGAGCCGCGAGAGCGATGTGTCCACTGCCTTCGCCCAACTGGCAAGCCGACAAGCTGATCTGACCCGAGCCCGCGCGAAACTAGCCAGCACAAAGGCGGAGCTCGAAGCGCAGAAGCGCCAGCGCGCGGTTCTGGATTCGCAGGAAATGATGTTGCGAGCCGATCTCAACGCAAAGAAAGCGTCGCTTTCGCTCGCCAGGACGAATCTCGGTTATACCCGGATTGTGGCGCCCACAAGCGGCGTGGTCAGCGAACGGAAAGTTCGTGCGGGGCAACTGGTCAGTCCCGGAACGCAGGTGATTTCGCTGGTGGAGAGCGACGTCTGGGTCGAAGCCAACTTTAAAGAAACCCAGATGCTCCATTTTCGGCCCGGCGATCCGGCGGAAATCCGTGTAGATGCGTTTCCAGGAATGAACCTTCGGGGGAAGGTGGATCAAGTGGCGCCGGCGAGCGGGTCGCAATTTGCTTTACTGCCGCCCGATAATGCGACCGGAAACTTCACCAAAGTCGTTCAACGCGTGCCCGTGAAAATCGTGCTTGACCGCGGTCAGTCCGGGTTGGAACGCTTGCGCCCGGGGCTTTCGGTGATTGCGACGGTTCGCACCGAGGGAGATGCGAATTGATGGAGAGGTTTCGATGACCGCCACGGAAGCCACAACCGCAGCGGCTTTGGTCCAACCTGCGCGACCCCAGCTCAAAACCAATCCTTATATCGGAATCTTGGGTGTTTTTCTGGGAGCGGGAATCGGGACGTTGAACGCGCGGCTGGTCAGCGTCGGCCTGCCGGATTTGCGCGGCACGCTCGGTTTTGGGTTTGATGAAGCGTCCTGGATCCCGACCGCGCTCAACATGGCGACCATGTTCAGCGGAGTTTTTGTCGTCTTCTTTGGAGCGTTTTACGGTCCGCGCCGGATTCTTCTGCCCGCCGCCGCCGCTTTTACGCTGGCCTCCGCAGTCTTGCCGTTCGCGACCGGCTACTGGGGGATGCTGGCGCTAACCGTAATCGCCGGAATCGCGTCGGGCACCTTCTATTCGCTGACGATGACTTTCGTCTTAACGGCGCTCCCCAAGAGGCTCATTATTTTTGGGATCGCGGCATACGCCGCCGATATCGTTTTCGTCAGTAACATCGCATCCTGGGTGGAAGGCTGGTACGTGGATCACCTGTCATGGAGATGGATCTTCTGGACGGCCGCGATCGTCACGCCGTTCATGATGACATGCATCTACTACGGCATCCCGCGGCGCCCCCCTGCGGATTCAGGGCCAAGTTGGCGCGGGTTCGCGTACTTGAGCGTCGGATTGGCTCTTCTTTATGGAGCGATGGATCAGGGAGAGAGGCTGTACTGGTTGAACTCCGGCGTGATCGTGGCCATGTCCGTCGGGGGAATGTTTCTGATTGCCGCCGCGGGCGTCAGGCGCCTGCTGCAACCGAATCCAACGTTGAACCTGTCGTTCCTGAACCGGCGAAATATTATCATTCTCGCCCTCTCAATCTTCACGTTTAAGTTCGTCCACCTGTCGACCGTCGTGTTGGTGCCTGGATTCCTCGGCAATATCCAGGATTACCGTCCACTGGACACCGGCCGCGCGCTTGCCTGGGTCGCAATCCCGATGTTCCTCGTGGTGTGGCTGGTGGTGCTCGTCGTAATTCAGACGACCTCGCGATTAACACTAGCGTTTGGCCTAAGCGTAGTCGCCGTGTGCGGCTGGTTCTGCTCGGCCGTCGATTCTTCGTGGGCAGGCAACAATTTTGAAGTAGTGGAACTGCTGCTGGCCGCGGGCTTTGCATGTTCCTACGTCGGTCTGGTGAGCAGCATCGTTCTAGAGGGTTTGGAGGCAGGCGCTCTCAACAGCGCCGCAACCGCTGCGACCTTTTCAGGATTGATGCACTTCATCCGAATCTTCGGCGGCGAAGTCGGAGTGGCCGTCATGACGCACTTCGTTTCGGCTCGCGAAAAATTTCATTCGAATCTGCTGGGGCTCCACGTTCAAGCCGGAAGTTGGATTACCGACGAACGAATACGAATGCTCACCGCCGGACTGTTTTCTGGATCGTCTGGAATCGAGGAAGCTCAGCAGCGCGCGATTGGCATTCTAAGCAAACAGGTCCGGGCGCAAGCGTACACGATGGCGATCTCCGACGGTTTCGTTCTGGTGGGCTGGACGGTGGTGGCTTACCTGCTCTTGATGCTGTTCCTGCGTCCGGCACACGTCAGTTATAAGGATCTGAGGAAAATGTAATGAATCGGAATCAAGTTTTCCGTATCTCGGCGATCATCCTAATCACCGGTCTTTCGGCGCAGCGGCAGCAGGCCGCTGAATCGCGGCGCCTCACCCTGACGGAAGCGGTGCAACTCGCAATCAAGCAGAATCATGCTCTGAAGATCGCGAGGCTTAAGGTGTTCGAGAACGAACAGAAAAAGGCCGGTGAACGCTCCGCCTATTTTCCATCGATCACCAATCAGACCAGCGCGCTGCATATCACCGATCTGCAAAGTATCGTCGTTCCCGCCGGGACTTTCGGCAACACCACTGGCGTCACTCTCCCGCAGGGCCAGAAAACCTTTTTCTCGAGTGGCACGCAGATTTCCCAACCTATAACCCAATTGATTCGAATTCGCCAAGCCAATGCGATCGCGGCCGCCGAAACGGCGGCTTCCCGCGACGATTTGAAAAAAGCCGAAAATCAGGTCGCTCTTCAGGTGCACACATTGTACTACGGCATCCTGATCACCAGGCTCCAAAAGAACGCCGCGGAACAACAGACCGCTTACGCGGGCGAACTCCTGCGCGAGAACGAAGACGACGTGCGCAACGGCAATGCGCTCAAGATGGCGGCGATTCAGGGTCGCGCCGGCCTGCTGGAGAGCCAGCAGTCCGTACTCACCGCGCAGATCCAACTAGACGACCTGAGCACCGAACTGAACGATCTTCTTGGACTTCCGCTCGACACCAAACTGGACCTGAATCCGGCTGTTCCCGCAACTTTTGAACTGAGCCCGGAAAAGGAGTACGTTCAGGCGGCGTGGTCGGATAACCCGGAAATCTTGGCGGCGGAAGAAGCCGTACGCAAGGCTCGTTCCGGAGTCACCGCGGCGAAATCGGCCTACATCCCCGATGTGACAGCGTGGGCGCGGGAGAGCTACCAGGATGGCGTTCCGTTCCTGACGCGAAATTTTGGAACAGTGGGTGTGAGCCTGAGCTATGACATTTTCGACTTCGGGAAACGCCGCGCGGCGGTGCGAGAGCGCGACGCGCAATTAGCGCAGGCGGAGGAGAATCTTCAGCGGCTGAAGGACCAGGTCGCGGTCGGAGTTGAGAAGAGCTACAACAAACTCACCGAAACCAGGAATCTGGTTCGGGTCGCCGATCAGGTGGTCAAACTTCGGCAGGAAGCCGAGAGGTTGGCGCAGAACCAATTGGCCCACGGCGTTGTGTTGCTATCCGCGCGTCGCCAGAGCACGGCTGCGACGTTCAAAGCTCAAGCGGATTATCTTCAGGCGAGCCTCGGATATCTCCTCGCTTGGGCGGAGCTTGAGCAAACGGTCGGGCGTACGCCGGGTTTGTAGCTTTGTGAAGGAGGCTTTCAGCCTGCGGCGGATTTGCGATCCACCCTGTTCCGATGCAAGTGAACGGCCTGGAACTCCACGACGCAATCAAAGCCGTCGAACTTATCTCCTTCATGAATGCCTCGCACCGCAGCAGCCTGATTCATCACACGATATTTGTCCATGATCACGTCGCCCGCGCACAGCCGGCTCGCGAAAGCTGCACCGCCCCCGGATTGCTCTATTTCCATCGATGGAAACCTGGAGTACCGTCTTAGGGACGGCTGGAATGCGAGTCTGAAAGGAAACTGCTTCGGACGGAAAACCGGAAAGGCATCGCAGCACGCCGTAAGGTCCTAGGGACGGGTGGAGTGCGAATGCTGAAAGCAAACTGTTGCACCTCACTCGTTTTTCGTTCTCACCGTGGGTCCCGCGCGCCGATTTGTAATCGGCGCGAAGTTCGTTTGCTACGGAGCAGGCGGATGGCAAATTCGCCGCAGGCTGCAAGCCGTCCCACAGCTATCGATTGGATTCGCTACGGGAATCGTGCTTCGGTCGGAATGCCCGTTGCAAGTCCGGCCAGAATTCTTTCAGGACATTGGCGGCCATGTCCACGCCGATCTGCGTCCCCAGCTTAGAAAACGCATCGCCCGCGGTCCTGTTGTCGGCATAATACGCATTCGAAATCGCGACTGCGGCTGAGTTCCCCACGATTTCTGAGTAGTTAAACTGCGATCTGCCGGAATCGCGATGCGTCCAGAAGATCTGGCCGGCCGCGTAACCGAGCCGTGACCATTTACTGCCCGTGCCCCGACGGAAGTAGCGCGGGTCTTGATGAAGCAGAACCGGGAACAGCCCTTCTGTCATGTAGTCGCCGATCACGAAGTCGCCATAGGATGCGCCGAAGTATCGGCCGAACCCGGCGGCGCCTTGCCCGAAAGCTCGGTTGGAATTTGTAAACTGTGCCTCGGCGCCGAACAGTGCCGCCAGTCCGACCGTGCCCCGGTCGAAAGCATCTTCGGAAGCGATCTCGATCTTTTCACGCGCCGTCAGCGGCTCGTAATTCGCCATACTCGGAGAAGTGCGATAGTTCGGAATGATCCCGAGCAGCCTCTTGCTCTCGGCTGGTGGCGGAGTCGGATTCAAAGCCTCCTGCGCGTGGGCGATCGACATCAGGCAGAAGAAAGCCGTGCTGAATAAAGCATGCCGGGTCAATGTGAAAGTCCTCTCTGCTACAGGAGAGTCGTGCCGCCAGCCAGCCGTTGGGCCCAACCGCTAATCGAGGCACGAAACCTTGCCGGGTCGCTACCGCAACCGCCTCCGTGCGATCGTGAACCGATAGCTTCGCCAGGATGTTCTTCACATGACCCGGCGCCGTCTGGTCACTGATCCCCAGGGTCGCCGCGATTTCTTTATTTCGCTTTCCTCGTGCGAGAAGCCGGAGAAACTTCGATTTCGCGCTCCGTCAGCTTGGCCTGAAACATCCGGTTGGTCAGCTGCTGGGCGATCTCCGGAGGGATGGGCCGCTTGCGCGAGCAACCTGGCGAATGGTCTCGATCATCTTCACGCCGGGCGTGTCTTTTAACAGGTAGGTGACCGCGCCCGCGTCGGCAAGAAATGTCTTCGTCCTCCCTGATACGTGGACAACACAACGATCTTCGCCGACGAAGATTCGGATGAAGTGCATCAACCCTGAAAAGGTCGCAGCGGTTGCGGCGAATTCGGCCAGCTCTGCAGTTTCACCGTGACAGTCGATGTAGATGGCCGGAGAGTGCTCATGGGGATATCCACTTTAGAGAAGGCTGGTTTGGATCGGCATGTTGATGTCACGCCTGGAAGTTTGTTGAAAAACGCGAAAACGTGCTCCCTGGCTAACGGGCTCTGTTGGGAGCCTGCCCCACCCTGGGCGAATTGTTCACATATTCGGTTGGCAGAAGACTCGGAGTTGCTGAAAAACCCGAAGCTGCCGCTCGCTGTGGTCGCGGTCCGTTCAAACCATTGATTCTGCGCACGGGCGAAAATGAACTTCGACCAGAGGGAGCGGTGCAAACTGCTGGACTAGGCGGCGCGCCTCATTAGTTGCGCATCTTCGCGGCGTTTCAGGTACGGGGCCAGTTTCTTTATGGCCCTATGAACCCGCCACTGGACTGTCCCGATCGGGATATCCTGCGCGGAAGCGATTTCGTGGTATTCCCATTGCTCGATATAGCGGAGCGTAAGCGCCTCTCGTTCGCGCGTGTCGAGGACGGAGATCCAGTTGTGGAATTCGAAAGCGTGTGTTCCAGGAGAGGGATGAGTCGCGGCGGCCATGGTATCGGCGACGTCGGCGAGATCGATAGTATCGACTTCGAGGGTCTGCTTTTCATAATGCCGACTGAGGGCGTGCCGTGCGATCTTGAACATCCAGGCGCGAAACAGAGAGCGATTGCGAAGCTGGCCTGCTTTACGATAGACCGCGAGCATAACCTCCTGCGCGAGATCCTCGGCAGAGGAGCAGTTTCGCGCGCGGAAAAAGGCGACGAGCCGAGGAGAAAATATCTTGAACAGATCGGTGAATGTTTCTTCGCAGGGCCTGTCGAGGAATCTGTCCGTCAGCGCCGCTTCTTCGAAGAGTTTCTTGCGCGCGATCGTCTCATGCAACATGTCATTGCCTCTGGGACCAATATGAAGGAATGGGCGTTGAAAGAAATCACGAGATCGGGAGTTTTTTCCTTAACTCCACTGGTGCAGGACGCGAGTACCAAAATGGAGGTATGGTGACGATCATGAGTCTGGCCCAGGTGTAGACAAAGGATTGATGTATGCCAAGGCTGCGGGAATGGTCAGTTTGGTGCGTCTGGAGGAGCGGGTAAACGAAGGGCCCGGATCGCGCTTCTCGAGGCCGGGATGCGGGCCGGACACCACGGCATGCCGAGAGGCCGGCCTGTTTGTTGGTTCACGAAGCGGACCAACACAACGCGAAACTTTTCGCTCTTTTCATTCGGAAGCTGCCAGGCGCGACTCAGGAATGATCTGCCTTCGCAGCAATTAAAAAGGAGAGAATCGATATGTCTCGCAAAAGAGCGTCCCTGGCAATCGCTCCCGCGTTCGCTGCATTTCTGGCGATGAGCGCTACAGTCTGGGCGCAAGATGAGGTTGCCACGCCGAAATATGAGGTCGGCGTCAATTATTCCTATCTGCACGTGAATGCCGCAAGCGGAGATCTTTCGCGCAACGGCAACGGCGGATCAGGTTATTTCGAATACAATCTGAATCGCACGGTCGGCCTGGTCGGCGACGTCGGCGGCTATGCCAACACAGCCAGCGGAAAAAACGACCGCCTCATGACCTATATGTTCGGCCCGCGATTCAATTGGCGGCACTCCAAACTGAACCCTTATGTGCAGTTCCTGTTCGGCGGCGCCTACCTGTGGAACAATCCGAACTACTCAACGACACAGAACGCCTTCGCGACCGCGGCCGGCGGAGGTGTGGATTATGCTCTGACCAAGCACTTCGCGATCAAACCGATTCAGGTCGAATACGTCATGACGCAGATTAACAGCGCCAACGGATTCGGCAGCCATCAGAACGACCTTCGCTACTCGGCCGGGGTTGTTTGGAGGATCGGCGAGAAGTAGCCATTATCCTCCCCCTGTGATGGAACGGCCCCGCCCGAAAGGGTTGGGCCGTTTTCGTTTTCGAGGGGTGTTCTGCTACCCCGATGAAGGTAGCAGGCAGTGAGGCAGCCGGGGTATTTCAAAAATCCTTGAATTTGGGATTCTTTCTCCGCGCGAAAGCCTCATAGTGAGTTCAACGCTGGTCGCAAGACCAAAGGAGAAGTAGAAATGGCACGAATCTCACTGCTCGATCCCACGAAGACGGGAAGACAAGCGCAGGAACTGCAAACCAAGCTGCGCCGCCTTGTCGTCGGACAAGAAGAGGCAATTCAGGAAATCGTCCGCACGTATCAGACGTTCGTCGCTGGCTTGTGCCCGGCGCGCCGGCCGATCGGAAACCTCCTGTTCCTCGGGCCCACCGGCTCGGGAAAGACGCGCATTGTCGAGGCGACGGCGGAGGCGCTTCTGAGTAATCCGCGCGCGGTGATCAAGATCGATTGCGCCGAGTTCCAGCACAGTCACGAGATCGCGAAATTGATCGGCTCGCCTCCGGGATACCTGGGGCATCGTGAGACGCACGCACTTCTCTCGCAGGAGGCTTTGAATCGTCACCACACGGAAAAGATGAAGATCAGCCTTGTCTTGTTCGACGAGATTGAAAAAGCCAGCGATTCGCTGTGGAACCTGCTGCTCGGGATTCTCGATAAAGCAGTATTGACGCTCGGCGATAATCGCCAGGTCGACTTTTCCTCGTCGCTGATTTTCCTGACGTCGAATCTGGGCGCCGCGGAAATGAACGCGTTGTGCGAGACGCGCCTCGGGTTCCAGCCGCCTGCTTCCGAGGACCCGCAAACACATCAAAAACGGAGTACACAGATGTCACGCGCCGGGATCGCCGCGGCGCGGAAGAGGTTCGCTCCCGAGTTCATCAATCGGCTGGACAAGGTCGTGACTTTCAAACCTCTGGGCCGCGCTGAACTCCGCGACATCGTGAATATCGAGCTGGACATGGTGCAGGATCGAATTTTCAGCAGCGCCAAGGAAAAAACGTTTTCTCTGAGCGTCGGGGAAAGCGCCCGCGAATTTCTGCTCGCCGAGGGAACCGATGCCCGCTATGGAGCGCGGCATTTGAAGCGCGCCATTGAGCGCCTGCTGGTGCAACCCGTCGCGAACCTGATCGCGTCCGGCCAGATCCATCGCGGCGATCTGGTGCGCGTCAGCCATCGCAATGGCGCGCCTTCCCTGAGCTTCTCGCGTGAGGGTGTCGTCGACGGGCAAGCAGCGGAATCGATCGCTGCCTAGGAGATATGCGCATGCGCAATGTTGTCGAGAGCGGATTAATCGGCGAGAGCGCCAAATTCAAGGCGGCTCTGAAGCAAGTGGATGTCGTCGCGCCATCCACTTGCGCCGTGTTGATCCTGGGCGAAACGGGAACGGGTAAGGAGCTGATCGCGCAGGCCATTCACGCACGCAGCCAGCGCTCAGGGGGCCCGTTCCTGAAGCTGAATTGCGCCGCGATCCCCGCGGGGCTGCTTGAAAGCGAGCTGTTCGGCTACGAGCGCGGCGCGTTCACGGGTGCTGTCGCGTCGCGCGTCGGGCGTCTTCAGGCTGCGAACCATGGGACTTTGTTCCTGGACGAAATCGGCGATCTGCCGCTGGAACTGCAGCCGAAGCTTCTGCGCGCCCTCCAGGAGCAGGAGTTCGAGCGCTTGGGAAGTTCTCAGACGGTTCGCGTTGACGTGCGGATTGTCGCGGCGACGAATCAGAACCTGGCGGAGATGGTGAGCGAGCGGCGGTTTCGCGCGGATTTGTATTACCGGCTCAATGTGTTTCCGATCGCACTTCCCGCGCTGCGCGACCGGGCGGACGACATCGCCGCGCTGGTTCGTCACTTCGCGCGCGAGTTTGGCTCGCGCATGAATAAAGTCATCGACACGGTTCCAGAATACGTGCTCGACGCGCTGCGGCGTCACACGTGGCCTGGAAACGTTCGCGAACTGCAAAATTTCGTTGAACGCGCCGTGCTGCTGGCGGAGGGCGGAACGCTCCATCCCGCTCTTTCCGATCTGACCCGCATCGCTCCGGTGGAAGCAGATGAGCGCCGTCGGACTTTGCTGGAGGTGGAGCGCGCCTACATCGCGGAAGTGCTGCAACGCACAAATTGGGTGGTCGGCGGGCGCGACGGAGCGGCGGCGAAGTTAGGGCTGCCGCGGACCACCCTGATCGCCCGGATGCGCAAGTTAGGGATCACGCGCAGCTCATCATGGCTTTCGGGCGACATCGCTCCGGGAGTATTCGCGCAGGCGGGCTAACAGAGGACAAAATGCTTCGGAAAACAATACTCTTCTTGACGATCTTGACAGCGGCTGTCGGCGCCGATCTTAAACTCGAAACCATCGCCGCGTGGGACGATTATGTAAAGAGCATGGACTGTCCCGGACCCTGGTCCTTCACCGCGGAACATCCAGGTGACGCCGCCCGGCTTCGCGCCGGTGAGATCCTCGTCGAACCGGCGTCTGACGAAACACCGATGAAGGTTTCGCACGGGCTGATCCACGACTGGCGAGGGGAAACCTTTCTCCCGGGCGCGACGATCGAGGAAGTTGTCAACATCCTCCGTGACTACGATCGTTACAAGGATTTCTATCGGCCCTACGTGCTCGAATCGGCTCTGATTTTAAGAGAGCCCCTTGAAGATCGATTCTCGGCGGTGATCGTGAATAAGACCGTGCTCGCGAAAACCGCGCTAAAAACCACGTACCGGTCCGTATTGCACCCGATGGATCCGCGGCATCTTGCAATCGTTACGGACTCGACTGATATCCAGGAAATCGCGGGGCTGGGCACCGAGTCGGAGCACCTGCTGCCGGAGAGTGAAGGTACAGGTTTAATCTGGAGGCTCCATAGCCTCACTCGTCTGGAGGAGCGCGATGGGGGAGTTTATTTCGATCTGGAAGTCATCGCGCTGAGCCGTGATATTCCCGGCTCGCTCCGATGGCTGATTTCGCCGATCGTGAGGCGTATCTCGCGCAACTCGTTGACTCAATCGCTCCGTCAGACTGGGGATGCCGTTCGAGGCAGCGCTCTCAGTGCCTCGGTAACGCGATCAAGGTAAACAAAAAGCCTTTGTTTTCGGAACGAGTCGATTCATCGGTTGAGGTCACCTATGCGATCGGCCGTTCCCATGATTCTTGTCACATTGGCTTCTCCTACGTGGGCCGCAGAGCCTCGCGCAGCAGAGGGCGAGTTGATGAACTCGAGGCCCAGCAGCAAACAAGGTCTCCGACTCGCCCACCCGAAGGGCACCGTCTGTCAGGGGAGTTTCGAGGCGAGCCCCATGGCGCGCTCGGGCGACGAATCCGGTCAGCTACGCGGCGGCACGGATGTTGTCGCGATTTCCCATAACGGATTCGTGGTCGGCACTGGCAAAGAATTTCTTGCGCTACTCAAAGCATCCGCCGCAACCGATCCGTCGACACCGCAACCGTCGCCGATTCGCCCGGCCAGACCTCTGTTCCATCCGAGGTCTGGTCGCCCGGTCCCCCAGCAGGTTGCACGAACAAACGATACTTGATCGGATTCCTAGCCAGGCGCTCCCGCAGATCCTGACGCAAGAAGTGGCGACTTGGGCTTGGCAGCGGCTTCATCCAAGAAATTGATGCCTTCCGCCGCACGATCTGATACCGGGCACCCGCCGACTCTCCTGCACAAACTTCATTGCGCGAATGGCGGCAAGAAATTCCTCGAATCGGGAGAGCGTCGAAACGGGAACGATCACGGTGAGGTCGGTGGTCGCGGATAGCGTTGCCGCGGAGAACGAGCTGGCATTCAGCCCGATGCGGTTAATCGACGGAATCCAGCCTACCGACGATCCGTTCCCGTTGTTGCGAGCCCAAGTTTATGCCATCTCGGTAGCATCGCGGCGCAGGCATCAATTATCAGCAAATCACAGGTAGTGAGGTTCCACAACGCGAGCCCCCTGTCGGCTAACTTGCTGGCACGCCGCGTATGGGACAGGCTTTTCAGCCTGCGGCGGATTTGCAATCCGCCCTGTTCCCTTGCGAACGAACCTGCGCCGATTACAAATCGGGGCGCAGGTTTTAAGATGTTGCTGAAGCACCGGATCGGTGGCCGCTCCCTGTGGTCGCGGTTCGTTCAAACCGGTGATTCTGCGCGCGGCGAAAATGAACGGCGACCACAGAGCTTAGCAAACGAGAGATCTATCGAAATCACCGCTGCAACTCCACACGCTCGGCTCGGACGATAAATCTCTTGGGCGCAGGCCCGATGAAGTCGAACGGATAACACGTGACCAGCGTCAAGGAATCACGCGTGGAGGGTCGAAGCACGCTGGTGTCCTTGGGGCTGACAATCGAAGTACAGACAACGCGATACTCATCTTTTCCATGCGGAGTGGTGAGCGTGATGATCTGGCCTTTGCGGATCGATCGCAGCGGGCGAAAGACTGAATCGCGGTGGCCGGCGATCCCGATATTTCCGGACCTGCCCGGAAGCGCGGTGCCGGGAATGTGGCCCGGGCCAAGACTCAGATCGCCGCTCGAATCGCCGTCGACAACCATTGCCGTGACTCCGAGGTCAGGGATGTTGAGCCGCGCGATCGCCCGCGTTTTTCTAGCGGGCCGGGAGATGGGAGGTTGCGTCGAAGGCACACGCTCCATTTGCTGGACGAAGGCGGCAGTCTGGCTTGCCTGGAATCTTTTCTGTTTGAGGACGCCAGCTGCGCTGGTGCACAACAGAATTGCGCCAGTTGCGGCAAGAATGGATCGGAGTGTCATGAATGTTAAAAAGAAGAGAGCAAGGCTCTGCCCTTGCTCTCTCTTAGGCGAACATTAGCGAACTCGCCCCGGGATCGCCAAAGCGCCGGCGATTCCCAAGGAGATCAATCCCAGTGCGCCCGTTAAAGGAATCGTGCTTGCAGTGTGCGGCAGTTCCGCAGGCAGTTCGGCGTCGGTCGACTCGGCGGTTTCCGTCACGACGACGAGCTCTTCTAGTGCGATCTCCCCGTCCGCGGACGTTTCGTCGACCACAGGAGCGGTGCTCGTCGCGTCCATTTGGGACTCGTCAACAGGAATTACCGGCGTTGCCACCGGCTCCGGTACGGGGGGCACGAGTTCGTCGCCGGCTTTCGCCAGTTCGATACCCCATTGCTTGGGATAGACAAAATCGTGGCCGTAGAGTTCGCCCGGATAGAACCAGGACCTGATCGCCTCCGGAGAACCGGCCGGGCGCTCGTCGAAAGTGATCACCGTTTTGCCGGCCGGCTCCAGACGCTGATCTGGAGTGGTGATGAACGTACCGTAGATCTGTTTTTCGTCCTTGCTGAATACCTGGACGATGTTACGGTCGGATTGCGACGGCAACAGTTTGAACACATAAGTGCCCGGTCCAAGTACTTTGCCCGGAAGCTCCACTGGCGCGTTGAACGTCAGTATAGTCTTCTGATCCCACTCATCGGCGGCGGCGCGGGGGACCATTCCGGCCATCACTCCGATTCCGGCAAGAAGGATCAGCTTAATTACCTTGCGATTCATTTTCAATCGTCTCCTTTAGAATTCGCCACAGCCACAATGGGCGTGACGCTCATCTATTGGGCAACGCGCTCGCCACCAGACGATCCACTGGCATCAACGGAGTATCACGAAACGAAATGACGCCTGTCCAAAACCGGACATGTGCTTTTGGTCACGTGGACTCGATTAAGCCGCCTTCGACTGCGATTGATCCGCGTTTTCCTGGCAGCGGATGCACAACTCGGCCCACGGAATCGCTTCCAACCGGTTCGGCGCGATCTCGGCCTCGCACTCGAGGCAGATTCCATAGGTCCCGTTATCGACGCGATCGATTGCCGCGCGGAGGCGGCGCGCGATCGCCGTGCTGCGATCCAGATTGAGAACCACCATCTCTCGCTCCGCCGCCTGCTGCGTCATATCCAGCGGATCGGCGAGCTGATGAATTCGGATCGATTCGCGCAAGCCATGGTTCTCCGTCGACCGCTTCAGATGGGATTCCAGTTCGCGTCGAATGGCTGTCGTGTTTTTGTTCATGATGACTACTCCTTGTGATGCTTGATACGAACGCCTGATCTTTTGTTGGGAATTTCACTGCCGGAATTTGGCGCCGCGCGTGCATTAGACTGCGCCATGATCTCGGAAATCGACACATTCTTCGAAAAATTGGGCCGACTGTGGTGCAAGTTCGCACACAGCTCCGTCATGTGGCCAATAAACGGGCACTATCGTTGCCGGACGTGCTTGCGGCTGTATCCGGTTCCTTGGGAACGCAGAACGACTCCATCGGGGGGCCAGGTTCCCGTGCTCGTCGATATCGCCGTTTGGAAAAAAGTCGCCTGACTCGCTTTACGCCGCGATCGCGGGATGTCTGAAATTCGCAGGCAGATGCTGCAGCGCGAGAACGGTATCGTCATTCACCGACTTCCGGCTTGTTCCCATCATGCGCGCGCAGATGTGCGCCGGCAGACCAGCCAGGATTCGCAGGACGAAACAGCGTCGAAGCCGCGTCGGCAGCAGCAGCACGGCATTGATGTGATCGGGGTACTCGTCGGAGCCGGTGTCGGCCTGTGGACTCACGCGCGTCCGCAGCGCGGCTCCCACGACCTTCTCAAACAAATCCTCACGGGACTCGTCGCGCGTATTCCAAAGCTCGATCGCCTGGATCGTGATGTCCTCCGCCAAACGAGCGTCTGCAGTCAAAAGATGAGCAGTCAAAAATGCCCTTTCAACCGTCTCGCGATCCGTTTCCATAAGCGTCTCCTGTGAATCTGAGTATGGAGAAGATGTTTCCGTTGGTCATCCCAAAATCGGGGTTTTTTCGAGTTCCCCAATCGTGGTACCTCGATCGAGGTATTCCGAAACGCTTACACGGAGGGATGCGAAACACCACTGAAATCGATAGCTTTGAGTGTTGGAAAGTTCCGTGTCGCGACCTCAATACTCGTCGCGTTCGCACTGGCGGTCCTGGGACGATGCCGTAGCAGGTCTGCGCCCGCAACCGAATTTATCGAGATCCCCGTAGCAGGGCAGGGAGGAGCCGCGAGGATCGAAAAAATATCCCGCCGCGCGATCGGCGCGAAACGCGGAGAGCGGATCGTATTAATGCGCGCCGGGACGTGGTGGGTCCAGCCGTTTGCGAGCAAACCCTTCACGCCCATTGGGAAGGATTTGACCTGGAGCGCCGTGACGCACTTGGGAACCGAATACGCAGCGCTGGTCGTGGACCCGGGATATGCTCCGCCACTGGTTGCAGACGCTCTTCCAGCCAAAGGCGGATCTGAGCGAGATCGATGATCCTGGCTGAATTTCCCGGCGGTCGCATTGAGATGCTAAGTACCTTTCAAGGCGATGTTGAGATCCAGCGTGCGCTCGAAGCCGACGCCCGCGGCTACTTGCTGAAGAACATGCCTCCCAGTGAGCTGGCGAACGCGATTCGTCAGGTCCATGCCGGTAAGCGGCGAATTCCGGCGGAACTTGCGACCCATCTGGCGGAGCACCTTGGGTATGAGAAATTGACTCCGCGGGAGGTGGAGGTGCTGCGTCACGTAATCGACGGTAATGGGAATCGCGACGTTGCCGAAATCCTGAAAATCTCCGAGGAAACGGTAAAGGTCCACGTCACGCACATCATAGAAAAACTCGGCGCACGGGATCGCAGCCAGGCGGTTACCATCGCTGTGCGTCGCGGGATTATTCAGCTGTAGACCGGATACCTCGAAAGTCGTATCCGCTTCCCCCCGCCAGTGGTGATTCGCTGAAGAACTGGATCCTCTAAGGTGGAGATTGGCGCTTGTGTACGAATTGCGCTACACAGGAGAATCTGCTGAGACGGTTATCTCGCGAGTTTCCGGGTGGCATCGCTGGAATCGCATTGTTATTGCTTCGAATGGTACTTGGGGCGGCGGTGTGCCTGGAGGGGGTTTCTTACGTCGATACGCGCAGTACCACGCCGGCCAACTGGCTGATCGGAATCGGCGCTCTTATTTCGGGCCTCCTGCTGATCATCGGTTATTTGACGCCAGTCGCGTGTATCGCCGTCCTGGCCGCGGCTTTCGGCGTGGCCTTATCCGTTCTTCCCGCCAATCCGGCAACCCTAGTGAAAACCAGGCCGGCGATGGTATTTGCCCTCACGATTCTCCTTGGAGTGTTCGGACTCGGCACGGGAAGTTTTTCGGTAGACTCCAGGCTCTTCGGCCGGCGTGAGATCATCATTCCTCCCAAGTCTCCGCAGCCGGGAGAAGATTGCAAGTAATAGCCTGTCTCCCTTAATTTGTCCCCTGGCCAGCGAATCTTGCGCCGATTACAAATCGGCGTGAAGTTTGCTGAAAAACAACCCAGCCATAACGAGTCCGCGTGAAAACCCCGGACTCGCCTTCGCGATGACTGACGGGGCTGTATCAATCATGTACGCTCAACCACTTCTGACCGCCGCGGCAGTGATGCCGGCGGTAAAAAGTAGTTTTCACACGGAGTCTAACTGGCGGCTCCAGATGGAAACTTCGCGATTTTCGATATTCGTTCGCGCCTCGCCAATAATGGCCGGGGTAGATTTTGACTTATTCAGTCGCGTCTGAAAACCTGCCCCACAGCCTGCGAACGAAATGGTGCTTACACGAGTCACCGCTACCCCGAACGTGGCATACGTTTCGCATCGGCCTGAGTTAGTCAAGAAAACCTCATTTTCGTGATGATTCGCGCGGCGGGCTCCCGCATACTCGGGTTATGACGTGGTTCTCAGCCAACGCAGTTTGGCCGTTATTAGCCGCCCTTTCGGTCGCGTACTCGGCCGCGGCGCAATCCGCGCCAGTGGCTGCCGCTCCACACGTCCGAGGCGAGGTATTTGTAATCGATTCTGATGGAGGCCGATCCGTCGTGGCGGGGGCGCAAGTCCGGCTTGAAGGCTCTTCACTTTTGGTCGAGACTGTTACCGACCAGCAGGGAGGCTTCGGTTTCGACTCTGTCGCTCCCGCCGCTTATCGAATCGAGGTAAAGGCGCCGGGCCTGACGGGATCTGCCGAAGTGAGTGTAACAGCCGGTACGGACTACGACATTCCGATTCAGCTAACGACAGAAGTTGTCAAGGAATCAGTGACGGTGCAGGCAACCGAACCGGCCGCAATCGCCGCCGATAGCCCCGGGGAAACCGTTCTTACGAGGGCGACCGTCATCAATGCACCCAACAAGTATGATCGCGTTGACAGCCTGCTGCCGCTGGTCCCAGGGGTCGTCCGAGGCCCCGATGGCCTGATCAACATGAAAGGCGCAAGATCATCGCAGGGCGGCGCGCTGCTGAATAGCGCGAATGTGACGGATCCCGCGACCGGCGCTCCCGCGATGACCTTGCCCATTGATGTCGTCGAATCGGTCAAGGTTATTCCGAATCCGTACGATCCGGAGCTGGGGCGTCTCTCCGGAGCCGTGTCGAGCATCGAGACCACTACCAGCAATTTTGGCGATTTTCACTTCACTATTCAGAACCTGTTTGTTCGACCGCGCAAACGGGATGGTGATTTCGTCGGGATTGAGTCTGCCACTCCCCGGATGACTCTGACGGGGCCAATTGTGAAAAGGAAAATAGCCTTTACCCAGTCGCTAGAGTATCGATTCATTCGAATCCCGGTTTCGAGCCTTCCTCAGCTGAAACAGGATATGAAGCTGGAAGGCTTTAATTCCTTCACCCAAATCGACGCAAATCTGGCCGAACGTCAATCTCTGACGGCGACATTCGCGTTGTATCCGCAAAGATACAACTACCTCGGGCTGAATACATTCACTCCGCAGCCATCCACGCCCGATCTTCATCAGCGCGGCTGCAGGGTCTCCGTTCAGCACCGGTATGTTACAGGATCCGAATCGATGTTGGTTTCTCAGTTCAGTTACAAGACCTTCGACGCGGATATCACCGCAAACAGCTCGGATCCCTATCAGCTCTTTATCGAGACGACGTCGGGCGGAACCTTCAACCGCCAGAGCCGCGACACTTATCGAACGGAATGGCAGGAGACTTATCAGTTTGGAACCAGGAATCTACTCGGCCCTCATCAGATCAGAGCTGGCATAGATTACGCATATAGCGATTTCAATGGGCGGGTCGACCTGCTCCCTGTCACGATCTTCGGCGTGTCAAACCTGCCGATCGAAGAAACCACCTTCGGACCGGCATCGAGATTTCAGATCAACCAAAATGAGATCGCCTGGTGGGTGGCGGACAAATGGACGCCGTTCCGCCGTTTGACGCTCGATCTCGGAGTCCGCGCCGACCGGGACTCCATTACGAACACGACCACGGCGGCGCCTCGCGCCGGTTTCACGCTCCCGTTAACTCGGGACGCGAAGACTCTGTTGAAAGGCGGCGCCGGAGTCTTTTATGACAAAGTCCCGCTGAATATCGCATCCTTTCCATTTCTGCCAGATCGCACGGTTGAGACGTTCTTTTCACCCCCGCCATTGCCAACTTCAATCGCCTACCAGAACACAATTACGCGGCCGCTCGAAAACCCGCGGAGCATCGGCTGGAATCTGGAACTGGATCGGGAGGTCACCTCCGCGCTGTTCCTTCGGACCGGGTTTCAAGAACGCAATACTTCACGCGATTTCGAGCTTACTCCGCAAGCGGATCAGGGAATCCTGGCGCTCTCCAATTCCGGGCGAAGCTTCTATCGTGAAGTTCAGTTCGCGGGAACGTACAAAATTTACGGAGAGACATTGAACGCCTCGTATGTCCGCTCCAGGGCTTTCGGCAGCCTCAATGACTTCAACCAGTTTTTCGGGAATAATGCGGCGCCGGTGATTCAATCCGACCAACTCGGCCTGCTCCCGTTTGACGCCCCCAATCGGTTCTTGTTCTCGGGAAATTTCAACGCGCCGTTCAAGCTTCTTCTGTCGCCGACTCTCGATCTGCATACCGGATTTCCCTATTCAATGGTGGACCAGTACCGCGATTTTATTGGTGCGCGCGATTCGCAGCGTTTCCCTCGCTTCAACTCGTTTGACCTGCAAGTCACCCGGCCAGTGAAGCTGCCGTTCCCGCATAAGGACATCAGAGCTCGCGCGGGATTCAGCGTCTTTAATCTTTTCAACCATTTTAATCCCCGCGACATACAGAGTGACGTCGATAGCGACCGCTACGGCGCGCTCTTCAACGGCGTCGGCAGGACGTTCCGGGGCAAATTCATTCTGGAATTCTAATTCATGCGTGTGATCTTATCGAGTCTACTTTCAGTGCTGGCGATTTCCGCACAAGAGTTGCCGACTGCGACAGATATCGTGACCAGGATGCTGGAGCGCGATCATCAGCGGCAATCGGACCTGCACGGGTACACCTCAACGCGGCGCTACGTTCTGGTGAATGAAAAACATCACAAACGCGCCGAAATGATGGTGAAAATGAAGTGTTTCGAGGATGGCTCGAAGGAGTTCGAGACCATTTCGTCTTCGGGTTGGGGCGCCGTGCGCAGGCACGTTTTTCCCAAGCTTCTGGAAGGCGAACGGGAGGCGTCGCTACCGGGCGCGCATGACCGGTCACGCATTATCCCCGAAAATTATTCCTTCGGATTGGCCGGGATGGATGTCATCGACGGCCGTGCGGCTTATCTACTGGACGTTGCGCCAAAGACAGAGAATAAATACCTGATCCGCGGGCGCCTGTGGGTGGATCGCGAAGACTACGCGATCGTGCGCATCGAGGGTACGCCCGCGAAAAATCCATCGTTTTGGGTAAAAAGCGTTCATTTTGTGCACCAATATAGCAAAACTGGCGCATTCTGGTTTCCATTATCTGATCAATCACTCACCAACGTAAGGATCATCGGCAATACCGAACTCACCATTGAGTATTTTGATTACGCGCCCGACCTGTCAGCTTCCCTTGGTGGCCGCCGGTGAACAAAAAGCTGGAGGCGCTGTCCGCGATTGCGGGGATCGGTCTATTCGCCTTTGCGGCCGAAAAAATCGGTTGGAGCGCCGTGTTTCAAACGCTGCTACAGGCTCGTTTCGCAGTCGCGGTTGTTTTCGTCCTCAGCCTCTCGCGTCTGCTTCTGCAAACCTGCGCGTGGTCGATCGCACTTCGCGCCGATGGCGTGAGATGCTCGACAGGAGAATTGATGCTGATCCGTTTGGCTGCCCAAGGTTTGGGTTATCTATCGGTGCTGGGGCCGCTCGCGTCGGAGCCGATGAAAATCAGCCTGCTTCGAAGATCCGGCGGCTCCGCGACGACGGCCACGCTGGTCGACACAGGAGTCTATTGGTTCGGGTCCGGCATGGTTGGAATTGCGGGCTGTGTTGCGGCAGTCACGTTGATGTCGCACGGCCAGCTTTCGATGGCTTCTTTAATCGTCATCATCCCCCTGTTGATTGGCGTCCTTTTCGTGCTGGCACATCCGAAACCACGAATCGCGCCGATAGCGGACCGCGCCGGGGCGCGCTACCCGCGATTTTTGGCAAAGGCAGCAAGGATCGAGGTTGCTATCCGGAAATTTGAAGCCGAATTCCCGTCGGGCGTGCGCCGAATGTTTGCGCTCGACTTGGCCTGCCAGGTGCTGCTCGCGGGGGAGGTGGTCGCGATTCTCGCCGCTTTGCACATCCCGATCCATGCGACGACCGTGCTGGCAATCGAGGGATCGAGCCGAGCCATCAAAATCGCGGCCGGATGGATGCCCGCGCGGATCGGCGCCGACGAAAGCGGAGTTGCAGCGGCATTCTTCGCGCTGGGGTTGTCGCCCGCATCGGGATTGACGCTGGCGCTGGCGCGGCGATCACGGGATTTGTGCGGCGCGCTTATCGGACTGAGTTGGCTCGCGCTGAGCGCGAGCGCGTGGAAAAGTTCTGCGAGTACGGAGGAAGCAACATGCAAGCTGTCCTAGCGATTCCCGGCTGCGATACCCTGCGGCCCTACGGCGGTCCCGGCGAAGCTCTCATGCGGGAAGTGGCGGGTGTGCCGCTGCTGGTTCGCGTGATCGCCACGGCGGCGCGGGCCGGTGTCGATTCGATCCTGATGATTTGGCCGGAGGACGCCAGCCCTTCGATTTTGGAGTCGGGCGCTGCTTGGCCGTTAATTCAAGGTGTGCGGCTGGATTACGCCTTCACCGCCGCTCCCTTTGATCCCAGGCGCGGGTCGCAATGGACGACACTGATGCCGCGTCTCGAAGAGAACTTTGTTTGGCTGCCGTGGAATTGGGTGACTCATAAACGCGGAATCCTGTCGCTCACCAGGGATTCCTTTCGCCCGGTTTGTTGGCGCGAGCCGGCGTTGCTCGAAAGGCGCGCCCTGGTTAGTGAATTCAGGTTACACGTGAGCTCCAACAACGTTCCCCCCGGCGTGGCCATCGAATCGGAGGCATCGGTGCGGCTGGCAGAACGGTTTCTGGTCAGAAACTCCGGCAAGCCGACGGATGGTTTCTATTCCAATTTGAACCGGCGACTTTGTGGGCCTTTCGTGCGCTGGCTGGCGCACACGTCCGTGACGCCGAACGCCATTACCCTGGCTGGTCTGGTGGTCGCGATCGTCGCGGCGGTGTGGTTCGCGGGCGGGACATACTTCAACCAACTTGCGGGCGCAGTCTTATTTTTCATCTCCGGTTTAATCGACGAAATGGACGGCATGATTGCGCGAATGAAATTCCGGGAATCCGCCTTCGGCACGTGGTTCGAAGGTCTGGTGGATAACATTACCTATCTGGCGGTTTTCGCGGGGGTCACCGCCGGGTTGTACCGTGAACATGGAGTTTGGGCGCTGAAGTATGGCGGCGCATTAATACTTGGGTCCGTGTTGTCCATCGTCGTGATCGCAATGCAGCGGAAGCTCGCCACGCGCAAAGACCGGCCGCACGAATACGCCGGGAAGATGAATCAGCTTATGGACGCGGACTCGTCGAATCTGATCTCAAAAGTCGCGAGGCAGATCCACATCTTCGTGAAGAAAGGCGTGCTGGTGCACTACCTTCTGCTATTTACGGTACTGGGCGGCCTGCCGGTATTTTTGTGGCTGGGCGCGATCGGCAGCAATCTCACCTGGATCGGCGCGCTTTATTTCACCTATCGATTCTTCGGCCGGAGGAAAGGTGAACCGGCACGGCAAGAGATTCCAAAAGCAGCATAGGAGCTTATTATGAAAGCACTCATTCTCGCAGCGGGGCGCGGAACGCGAATCAACTCCGTTCACGGCGATCATCCCAAATGCCTCATCCGCTCAAACGCCGACGGGTTGACGATTCTCGATCATCAGATCGAAAGCCTGTTCGGCGCCGGCGTGTCGAAAATCGGGATCGTGGTGGGGTATGAGAAGGATCAGATCATCCAGCACGTCGAGCGGCACCACCCGCGACATCGCCGAAACTTCTCCTTCATCGAGAACCCGTTGTTCGCCACAACAAACAATATTTATTCGTTCTGGCTGGCGGAGTTCTGGATCAAACGCGAGTCGTTTATCTGCCTGAACGCCGACGTCGTGTTCGATCCGGGCATCCTCGCCGCCGCGGTCAAATCAACGGCGCCCATCACGGTGATCGTTGATCCCGAGTGGCGCGACGAAACGATGAAAGTGATCATTTCGGGTGATCGCATAATGCGGATGAACAAAAAGATTCAGCGTTCGGAATTCAGCGGCACCTATATCGGCATAACGAGCTTTGCGGCCAATATTCAGGAGCAGTTGTTTTCGAAGATTGATCGCTTCCTGCGCGCCGGCCGGGAAAACGAATTCTTCAACATCGCGGTCCAGGAGTTCGCCGACGAAGGCGTTCACGTCGGATTTACGACCACGGATGGACTTGCATGGGCTGAGATCGACGATCCGGGCGACCTGGCATTCGCCAGACAACACGTTTTCCCGAAACTCGTTCCTCTTCCGATCGTGGCATGACGGATATCGTTACCGGGAATTTCGCCCGCTTTCCGTGGCAATTCTGGCCTCCTCAAGCGCTGCGCGTCGTCAACTGGAACATCGATCGAGGCTTGAGGCTCGCCGGAATCATCGATTTTCTCGACTCTCAACGGGCCGATCTCATCACGCTTCAGGAAGCCGACCTTCATGCCAAGCGAACGCACTATCTCAACATCGCCGAGCAAATCGCGCGCAAACTGGAAATGAATTACGTCTTCGGGCGTGAATTTCAAGAGTTGACGCAAGGCTCGCGGATCTCTCCGGCGTTTCACGGCCAAGCGACGCTGTCGCGCTGGCGATTGAGAGAGGAACGAATCATCCGGTTCCGGCGTCAATCCGATTTTTGGCGGCCGCGCTGGTATTTACCGGAAACCAAGCCTTTTCAGGAACGGCTCGGCGGCCGCATCGCACTGGTGACCGAGGTTGACGCGGTGGGCCGAAGCCTCATCGTGTACAACGTCCATCTGGAAAGCCGCGGGAACGAAACATTGCGGATCGCGCAGCTCGCGGAAACCTTGAATGATGCGCGCGACCATGCCGCAACGGCCCTGCTGGTGGCGGGTGATTTGAATTTCAACGTCTTGGACGGTTCCGCGCCCGAGCTTCTCGATCTAGCCGGGCTTCGCAGCGTGTTCGGCGAATCGCATCTTTACACGAGGCCGGCTAGACTTTTCGGAAGTCCTCGAACCATCGATTGGGCGTTGATCTCGGAGGGGATGGAAGCGGAAAAGCCGCAAGTCCACTCCGATATCGGCGCCTCGGACCACTATCCGATTTCGTTTACGCTGCGCTTTGTTTAGAGCCGAATAAATCCGCGGCGAGCGGCGAGGGCGATGGCGTGAGTACGGTCGGTGGCCCCGAGCTTTCCCAGAATATGTTTGATGTGGACCTTCACCGTCTCCTCTTGAAATGACAGATGCTCTGGCGATATCGCGATTGGAGTTGCCTGTGCTTGCGATGACCGTGGGGAATCTAACTATGATAGACGCCTACAAGGCGGGTTTTCCAGGCAACGGTAAGCCCGTTCCGGATGGGGCCAAAATGGCCAAAGTGCACTGGATTCCGAAACCGAACCAGTTCTTCCCCGAGGCGACAGTGCCGGGCGAGTTGTTACACGTGGATTTCATGGTGAATGCTACAAGCGATTCGCAGACAGCGGTGGATGGGGATAGGCCGTGTTCGAGTACGAGGCCGCCTCCGATACGTTCAAACCCGGCACTCAAGCGAGCATGCCGCCGCAGGGGAACGACGCTAAAGGTTACACGTGTCACAGCCAGGCGAAGAGTCGAGATTACGTCTTCACCGACTATGGCGAAGATAAGTGAATTTCGCCGGGCCGACAATTCCGGGTTAATTTAACCCATGCCGCGTGACCGTGCGATTCCACGCACAATCGAGGCCGATCCCGCAGCCGCCGGGATCACCAAGAATGGTTATAGGAAATCGACTCCGATTGGGCATTCCGCATGAGTCGATTGAGCGTAAGATTGAACTTGCGTTCAACTTTCTGCAGCCAAGAGCGCACGGGTATCGCCAGTCTCGAACGTTCAGGGCAAACGATACGGCGAGTGGCTTATTCCCTGAGCCTTTTCGTCGCGTTGCCGGTGTATGCGCTTAGTCCTGTCCGGCAGGTGTCGCAGTATGGACATTCGGCTTGGAGAATCCAGGATGGTACTCTGCCCGCCGCTCCCCACGCGGTCGCGCAAACCACCGATGGCTATCTGTGGGTCGGAACAGAGGCTGGCCTGATCCGGTTTGACGGCTCAAGGTTCTCGGCATGGGCGGCTCCGGCCGGTGAGGGGTTGCCTGTTTCGCTGATCGTCTCTCTTTTGGGAAGCCGTGACGGAAGCTTATGGATCGGCACCGGCGACGCATTGGCGCGATGGAAGGACGGCGCACTCACCGTCTTTAAGGATCACGGGCGAATCAATGCGATCGCCGAAGACCGGGATCGGACGATATGGGTGGCCCGCACTCGAATCGGACGTTCCAACAAGGGGCCGCTCTGTCGTGTGAACGCCAGCGAGCTTGAGTGTTACGACAAAGCCGATGGAACTCCGGTGGGGCGGGAAAGCGGCGCCGACACCTTGGTTCCGGATCCCGGCGGAGGACTGTGGGTAGGCTCTACGCCGGGTGCGTGGCGGTGGCTTCAAAGGTCTGCAGCTGCGTATTTCCCCAAAGTGCTGCAAAACGCTGGAGGAAATGGCGGCGTGCAGGCGCTGCTCCCCGAATCCGGCGGCTCTGTTCTGGTCGGTACGGGGATGACAGGGACTGGAGGAGGGCTTCAGCGGCTCGAGTCCGAAAGGTGGACGGAATATCGCGCGCGAAATGTGCGAGGCTCCGAATTGTCCGTCACGGCTCTCCTCAAAGATCGCGATGGCGGCCTATGGATCGGCACGCAGCGCAACGGAATCTACCACGTTTCCTCCGGAATTGGCGATAGATTCACCCAGGCGGACGGGCTGTCGAGCGACAGCATCCAGGCAATGTTCGAGGATCGCGAAGGGAATATTTGGGTCGCGACCTCGCAAGGGATCGACCGCTTTCGAGACGTCGCCGTAACGACGGTCGGGAAACGGGAAGGACTCAGCGGCGAGCTTGCCGCAGCGGTGTTTGCGTCCCCAGGCGGAAAGGTTTGGGTGTCCAACTCGACCTCGGTCGACTCCTTTATGAATGATCCCATTTCCCGTTTCGCTACGACGAAAATACCGGGAAGCCAAGCCGAGGCGATTCTGGAAGACCACGCGGGTAGAATTTGGATCGGCGTCGATTCGGAACTGATGGTGAAGGAACACGGAGATTTTCGCCCGGTCCGCCAGCCCGATGGCGGCCCCTTAGGCGTGATCTTCTCGCTTACCGAAGATGCGGAGCGAAATGTCTACGCTATTGCAACCGGAACGCCGGAGACTCTCTTCGAAATTCGCGATCTGAGGGTGGTTGACCATATTCCCTTGCCCGGCAATGTCGGCGGCGCTCCCGTCGCGGGCGATCCTAAGCGGGCAGGCGTGTGGATGGTATTCCACGATGGAAGGGTTGGCGTTTATCGGGGCGGCAAGGTGGAAATTGTTTCCCGGCCGAATCCCTCTTTCGCGCCGCGGCAGATTTTCATCGATACGGATGGTTCAATGTGGGGCGCGGGCTCAACAGGGATTGCCCACTGGAAAGACGGCGCGCCGCAGCTCATGACCGTCGGTAACGGCCTTACCTGTAACGAGATTTATTCCGCAATCAAAGACGACATGGGCCAACTGTGGCTTTATGCGGCGTGTGGCGTGATGGTGATCCCGGGGTTGGAACTCGAAAAATGGCTCGCCAGGCCGGGTTCACTGGTTCAGGTGCGAACATTCGACGCACTCGACGGCGCGCACCCGGGAATCTCGCCCTTTCAGCCTGTGGTTTCCAAAGCGCCCGGCGGCCGCATCTGGTTCGCGACTAGCTCAACGCTCCAGTTCGTCGACCCCGGTCATCTTCCGAAGAACCTTCTTCCCCCGCCCGTACGAATCGAACAGATCACGGCGGACCGAAAAAGTTACTCTGTCGATGAAAATCTCCGGCTGCCGGCGCTTACCAGGAATCTTGAAATCGATTACACGGCGTTGAGCTTCGTCGCCCCGCAGAAGGTTCGATTCCGGTACAAACTGGAAGGTTTGGATGAAGACTGGCAGGAGCCGGGTAGCCGGCGGCAGGCGTTTTATAACGACCTTCCTCCGCGAAAGTATCGATTCAGGGTGATTGCCTGTAACAACGACGGCGTTTGGAATCAACAGGGAGCGGTATGGGACTTCAGCGTCGTCCCCGCCTTCTATCAAACCTTCGCATTCCAACTCGGGTGCATTAGCGCGGCGGCCCTTACTTTGTGGGGGCTTTACCAGCTTCGAGTGCGGCAAGTCGCCGCGACCATAAGTGCCCGTCTCGACGAGCGCATGGCGGAACGGACTCGGCTCGCAGGCGAGTTGCACGACACGGTTCTGCAGACCGTCCAGGCCACTAAAATGATTGCCGACAGTGCCCGCGATCGTCATGAGGAGGATCCGGCGCGGCTGCACGAGGTCCTCAACGGGATCTCGGAATGGCTGACACAGGCAACCGTGGAGGCGCGGGCTGCATTGCACGCTTTGCGCGCCTCCACTGCGCTGACAAATGACCTGGCGAAAGCACTCGAGCAGGCGGCGCGCGCAGCCAGAGTCACGTCTTCGATGAAATGTGTCGTTTCTGTCGAGGGAACGCCGCAGGAACTCCACCCGATCGTGCGCGATGATATCTACCGGATCGGCAATGAGGCAATTCGGAATGCCGCTCGTCACTCAGGCGCGACGGAACTCCAAGTTAGCATACGCTACTCGCAGGATCTTACCCTGCGGATTCGCGATAACGGTCGAGGCATCGAGCCGGGTATCGCCGGGAAGGGCAAACCGGGGCATTTCGGGTTGAGGGGAATGCAGGAAAGAACGATTCGCATCCACGGAAAATTTCGTCTGATGAGCCGCCCCGGCGCAGGAACTGAAATCGTCGTTGTCATTCCAGGGAAATTCGTGTTCCGGCAGCGGGAAAACGGAAAGCAACCGGTCGGCGCGAGGCTCAGCGCCTTCTCCCGCGTGTTTTCTCGATTGCCAAAGCGTCCCAGGGAGAATTCGAATGAATGATCCCGTCCAGATTCGCGTTCTGAGTGTTGACGATCACCCGCTCATGCGTGAAGGACTCTCGCAGATAATCGATAATCAGCCGGACATGACCATGGCGGCTCAGGCCTCGACAGGCAGCGAGGCCGTACAACTATTCCGGCAGCATCACCCGGATGTGATGCTGCTGGATTTACGGCTGCCGGATATGAACGGTATTGACGTTTTGAACAGCATCCGCGGCGAATTTCCGGATGCCCGCGTCTTGATCCTCACGACTTCCGAAGGAGATGTCGAAATCCGGCGCTCGATGGACGCCGGTGCCAGGGGATATCTTCTCAAGAGTATGCCCCCTAGCGAGCTCACGAACGCAATTCGCCAGGTCCACGCCGGCAAAAAGTACGTGCCTCCCGAAGTCATGTCGCATCTTGCGGCCCATCTCGGCGAACCCGCTGTCACAGCTCGCGAGCTGGAGGTTCTCGAGCAAGTTGCCAAGGGACATCGGAACCGGGACATCGGCGAAATCCTATTCATTTCCGAAGAGACCGTTAAAGGTCATCTGAAAAATATCATGGACAAACTCGGCGCCAACGATCGTGCCGAAGCCGTTGTGATCGCCGTCCGCCGCGGGATCATGCCCCTTTAGCCAAATCCAATTCCCCCACGAAAGTGGTGTTCTTGAACACCGCAACTCAGGGATATCTCTTCCCGGCGCGTGCGTTTAGCCTGGAAGTAGCGTCGAGGAAACTTCGGCTTTGATGCATTCAAGATTTCCTGGGGGATTGTCCGCTCTCAGTCTTGTGCTGCTCCGCGGGACCGCGGGAGCGGTCGCCGTCGCACAAGCCTGTGCACTGTTCGCGGAACAGATCGAATCGAGCGCCTGGGCGCCCGTTATCGCGACGTTGTCACTGGTCGGCGGAATTGCTTTCATCGCGGGCTGGCGAACGTTGATCTCCGGGGCGATTCTGGCGGTGACCATTTCGGGCATCATCTTTCTCCGGACGCCTTTCCACGCCCCTGCCTTCTTGACTGGATTTCTGGCGCCAACACTGGTCCTGGTGATCGTTATCGCGATCATGCTCATGGGCCCTGGGGCCTGGTCCATCGACGCATGGCGGTTCGGCCTGCGAACAATCACCGTTCCGCGAGAACCCCCGTCTTGACTGGGGCAAGCTCAATTTGAAGGTCGGACCTGTCTTGCCGGCTCGAAAACCACGCCTAGCTGGCCGGCAATACGTTCGGACTCTGCTGGAAGATCCGCATGGGACGATCTGGGCGGCCGGCCTGGCGCTTCCAAACCGGTACCTATACGCCATCGAGGGTGCGAGGCAGTTTTGGCTCAGTTCTCTAAACGGGGCGTTGTTTATTTCAGTGCAGGGCGTCTGCACGAATCGTACGCAGCTCGCGGCGGCTTGGGCGCGGGTCGCATCGCAACTCTTCGATACGACAGCGAAAAAGCGCTTTGGGCCACGACTCCAGGCGGCCTGAGCCGGCTGAACAACGGCCACGTCGCCACGCTGACGGCCGCGAATGCTCTTCCCTGCAGCGGAGTGCAGTGGATGCTCGAAGACGATGAGAATTTCGTCTGGTTGAACCTAGATTGCGGCCTGGCCCGCATTGCACGATCGGAGCTGACTGCATGGGCTGGCGATCCGAAACGTCGTATGACCCCGACTCACGCCATGCGGTCAACTAAGGCCGGGACGTGATTCAAGGCTTGCGCGTCGACGGTCCTTACCAACGATTTGGCGCGGGCGATCGGAGCAATCGGAGAGGAACTGGCCGCGAAAGCCGGGCAAGCCCGACTGGAACAGATTCGTCCCGCATCTGCGTCACCGTTGACGGTGCGTCGCGCAACCTGCCGCCGAACAGCCGCGACGAGGTCTATTGCATCGCGGTAGAAGCCGTTCGCAACAACTTCGCGCACGCCCAAGCCACCCGCGTCGAAGCGAAAATCCACTACGGGCCGTGCCAGTTTCGCTTAATCGTCCGCGACAACGGGACGGGCATCCATCCGGAAATTCTCAAAGCAGGCGGCCTCCCGGACTGCGGGAGCGCGCCTCCCTTTTCGACGGCAAACTGGAGATTCGCAGCCATCCCGGTTCCGGGATAGAAATCGAGCTATCGATTCCCGGTTCCCGCGCGTACTCAAATCCCTGGAGACTTTGGCGGAAGATCCTTGAAGAGTGAATTGACAGTTATACGCTGGAAACCTCATCGCAAGCGGCTCCCCATCAGCCAGAGAAGAGAGGCATGCGACCAGCAGGTAGCCGGATCGGCACACCAGTTCGAATGGGCCGGCACTCGTTCCCTATCGATTGTTCGATTGCGCAAGCCGGCCAACGAAGGGCTGCGCGATTTCAGGTGTGGCGGCGCCGCTGTCCACGATTTCGCTGTTGCTTAGGTCTTTGCCATAGAGGGCCTTGTTGCCGGATTGATCCCGTTTCAGGGTCGCGCCGTCGAGGCCGAAGCCGGCGAAAGCGCCTTTGGTCTGGCCGTAGAACACCATTTGAGCGTTTGGATCTTCGTGGGCGCTCTTGCCGTTGCCCCACGCGGCGGACGCATCCGAGCCGATCGTGAATCGCTCAGAGAGAAGCTTGGCCCGGCGGGATTTATCGAGCGAAAGCACAACGATGTCGATAGCTTCGCCACCTAATTGCACACCGAGACTCGCTGTTTCGAGCGAGATTGCCGCAGGCGCCGACCAGCCGCTGTCGTTGCGGCATGAAATATATCCGCGGCCGAACCCGATCCCCAGTCCAGCGGCGCCTTTCTTGAATCCGGGAATCACGGCGATGCAATCCGCGCTCGCAATTCGATCCGGGTGAATGCCGTGTTCGGATTCGGTCATTCTCGCGAAGACCGCCGCGGCACGATTCAACCGAGTTGCGGTTTCATTGGCGGCGCTCGCCGTAATTCCAAAGACGAGCGTCAAGAAAAGACAAGAATAAAGGGTTTTCATCAAAATGCTCCTGTTCGTAGCTAATGAGCACGTCTTTCGGCAGTTTTGTTGGAACGCCAACATTTCTTCCGGCGCATCTTTCCTGAAGAGATCCGGCGGATCTCTCGAGGACGAATGAAACTTTCGGTCGATTTTCTGGTTCAAGTCTCGCAGGAGGGAACGCTGGTTCTTGGATCGTTGGGCGTTTGGGTCGCGATGATCAACCAGCGCCGCCAGCTCAACGCGCAAGTGTTTATCGAGATGCTCGGACGGTTTCAGGAACTTCTTCGATTGTTTCCGACCGAAGCATGGCTCGCCAATCTGAATCCCACCCAGCCTCTGCCCCCTCGCAGCCGCGAGATTACGGACTGCACTCTATACTGCATCCAATTGATCGCGGACGCTAATGTATCTGCGCCGGGCACGATATATTTCCACCAGAATCTGGAATGCTTGGGAGCGCGAAATCAAACACATTTTCAAGGGACGAATCTTTCAACGAGAGTGGGACGAGCTGAAAGGTGGAATTTTCCCATGACCCGAGTTTTGCACTACATCAATGCGTTGACGGCGCCGAAACAGCGGACGCGCGCTGCTGCGGCACCTTGCGATCCTTTGATTGGCGAATCCTAACCAGGCTCCAGGGGCGCTGTTTCACCTCCTCGCTAAGCTGGGCGAGGTTCCCGGTCGCTACCCGCAGATTGTCGATGGTTTGACGGATATTGTCGTCATTCCCGCGCACCACGCTCTGCATGCTCGCGATCAGAGCTTTCGCCTGTTCCATGGTCGACTGCATTTGGAGCAGGTCCTGACGAAGCGGATCGCGAATCTGATCGATGGTCGAGTTCACGTTTACGACGGTAGTGTCCGCGTGATCGAGAAGGGGACTGACTCTCTTGATCGCGGCGTCCGCGTCTTGCGTGGCGAGCAATACCTGATTGGTAATGCGGTCGATCTTCGGCGCCTGCTGAGCGATCATCGTGTTCGTGTTTCGCAGGATCTCGGCGATCTGCTGGCGATTCGCGGGTCCGGTGGCGTCGTTCAGGTTCGCGAGCAGTGTGTTCGCCTGCCCACTCAATCCCTTGATTTCACCCTGGACCTGGGTGATCAATCCTTGTGCGGTATCGGCGATTCCGGACAATTTTCGGGCCATGTCGTCGATGCTGACGGTTTCTTCGGACGGGATTGCTTCTCCGGGCGTCAGCCGGCGCGCGTTATTGGCGCCGGTCGTGATCGAGATCGCAGGGCTGCTCATCAGACTCACAGCACCGAGCTTTGCGGTGCAGTCCGCGTTGATGGGAGTGCCTTCCCTGACTTCGAGTGCGATTTCGATTTTGGTAGGGTCCTCACTCCAGGCGCGAACGGCCGAGACCCGGCCGGCTGTGATACCTCCGAAAAGCACTGGCGACCCGGGTTCGATACCGCCCGCGTAGCGAAGATACGTTCGATATGGAGTGAAGTGATGGCCCCACTGCTCGTTTCCGACGTAGTAAACGGCGACGATTAGCAAGGCTGCAGACAGGATGGCGAATAATCCGACTTTCGCTTGGGCGCTCACAGAGCACCTCCTTCCACATATCGTTCAAGAATTTCCTGATTTTCGTGCTCAAAAATGGGATCCGGCACACGATCGAGAAACTGCCGGATCCGCGGATGGGAGCTCGTTTGCAGCTCCTCTTTCGTGCCGACTGTAATGAGCGAGCCTTTGTAAAGCATCGCCAAACGATCGGCGATGCGAAAAGCGCTCGCCATCTCGTGCGTTACTACCAGAACGGTAATGTTGAAGGCGCGTTTCAGGGCGAGAATTAACTCATCGAGCTCGGCGGCTACAATGGGATCGAGACCGGCGGATGGTTCGTCGAATACCAGGATTTCGGGGTCAAGCGCCAAGGCGCGTGCGACCGCGGCGCGCTTTTTCATGCCGCCCGAGAGCGCCTGTGGGCTCAGTGTTCGAAACTGTGCCAGTCCAACGGCGGAAAGCTTCATCCAGACCATCAGACGGATGGTTGATTCATCCAGTCGCGTAAGCTCGCGCAACGGCAAGGCGACGTTGTCCTCGAGAGACAAAGAATCGAAAAGCGCCGCGTTTTGAAAAGCAACGCCCATGGAGCGGTGAAGTTTTTTCAACGCTTTCTGGTTCGTGCTCCCGAGGTCGATGCCGTTTACTACAACTTGCCCGGATTGCGGCCGCTCCAATCCGATAATCTGACGCAATAGAGTGCTCTTGCCGGAGCCGCTTCCGCCTAAAAGAACCATTGTCTCCCCGCGTTCGACGTCCAGGTTGATCCCATCCAGGACGCGGCGGCCGTTATAACTGACGACGACATTACGGACGGAAATCGCCGGAGCTGCCATGAGTCAGTGTGCTCCCGTGAGATAGAAGAGTGCGGTGAAGCCAACGTCGACGAGAATGACCAGAAATGTTGCTTTGACGACCGCGGAAGTTGCCGATCGGCCCACCGCGTCCGGGCCGCCGCGCACTCGAAAACCTTCAAGGCACCCTACGTGCACGATGATCACCGCGAAGGCGAGACTCTTCACTAATCCACTAATTACATCGCGAAGAACCACCGAGTGTGCTACCGCTATGAGATACAGATTGAACGGCGTGCCTGTCGCGAGGCGCAGGAATACTCCGCCCGCGAAGATCCCGGAGGCGTCGCTGAGAATGGTCAAGCAGGGCATCATGATGAGTGCCGCCAGGAATTTCGGGACGAGAACGAACTCTATCGGATCGATCGCCATTGTTCGCAGTGCGTCGATCTCTTCCGTGACGACCATGGTGCCGATCTCCGCGGAGAAAGCCGATCCGGACCGTCCGCTGACGGCGATCGCAGTAAGAAGCGGACCGAGTTCCCGCGTAAAACCAATGGTCACCAGGTCCGTGACGAGTTGGATTGCACCGAAGCGACGTAGTTCGGAGGCGCCCTGCATCGCGAAAATGAATCCGGTGCAGATGGCCATGATGCTCACCATTGGAATTGCACCGACGCCGATCGCGAACATCTGCCGGATGGCGGAGAGCCAGCGATTTCGATTCCCAATCAGTGGGAACGCCCTTCCTAACGCGCGAACCGTTTTGCCGGACTGGATCACGAGGTCGCCGACGTATTCAAGTTGGCTCAGCGTGGAAGCTCCGGCGCGATCTAGTAGAGCGAGATTCATTGCTTTGTGAGTACGGGAGCCTCATTGAAGAGGCGCAGTAGTCCGGTCGACTCGATCAGGTATCGCGGGCGATCGCGCAACCCGCTCAAATGAAGACTCTTGTCGGCCTGTCGGGCCGCCCTGAGAGCTTCGATTAAGACCGCGAGTCCGGACGTGTCGATATAGACGACCTTCTCGAAGTCGAGCACAAGCCAGCGGCAATTCCGGATTTTGAGCGTTTGGAGGAGAACGCGCCGCAGTTCGGGAGAGGAGTCAATGGTGACGCTCCCCGCGAGCACGGAGCGGATTTCATCCCCGCGCTGCTCGGAGTCGATGCGTAACGCGTTAGTGTCCAATGATTCGGTCACAGTCTTCATTCGTGAAGAGGGTGCCACAACGCCCCTTGTTGGCAAGACATTTTATTGACGCGCAAACAATTCCTCAATCGGCCCGGGTCTCCGCAATCAGAATGACAAACGCTACAGTGGATGCCACCCCGCGACCCGTTGATGACCGGGAACTGATCGAGATGACTCTGGCAGGTTTTGGAGAATCTTTCGAAGCACTCATGGATCGGCACTTGGTCGCGATTCGCAAAAGAGTGAGTGCGATGATCGCAAATAAAGCGGATGCCGATGACGTGATCCAGGATGTTCAACTGAAAACGTGGAGACATCTTTCTTCTTTCCGGCATGATTCCAGCTTCCGTACATGGATTACGCGAATCGCCGTCAATGAAGCATTGCAGTTCATACGACGGTCGGCAACGCAACCCAAATGGGCTGCGATCGACCTCGACCAGGTATCGGCAGCAACGGACTGCCCCGAACGGTCATACGCCAGGCAAGAAACGGCGGACAGGATTCGAACAGCCATAGGTCAGTTGCCCGCACCGTTCCGGCAGATGCTAGAGCTGCGGGAATTACAGGAATTGAGCGTCAAAGAAGCCGCCGGGAAACTCAAGGCGAACCCGCCACTCGTAAAAACGCGCCTGTTCCGCGCTCGGATCATGTTGGCAAGAGCTCTCCGGGACCAGCGGAAGAAGCCAGTCGCCGATTGGCAGACCACGCTCGCCGCTTGACGAGTGGGGCGCTCGGATTTCGTTCGCAGCTGGCGATGCCAAACAGGGCTGGCGATCGGATGGCTCCTCCCAAGTGAAATGAATTCAGGGCGCCTGGGGCGGTCTGGAGTCTGGAAGTCAGGTCGGAGCGAGTAAAGGAGAAAGAGAATGAAAGCATTTGGACTTTTGCTGGGAGCGTTTATGCTGTCCGCAGTCGCGGCCAGCGCGCAGGAGACGACGACGCCGACGGTCGAAATCGGTCTCGATTATTCGTGGTTGCACGTGAACTCGGCGAATTATGATTATCAGCGGACGGGCAACGGCGGTTCGGGATACGTCGAGTACAATCTCACCGGGACCGTTGGTCTCGTCGCCGATTTCGGCGGGTACGCGAACACGCGTACGGGTATTAATGACACGGCGCTGACCTATCTGTTCGGTCCGCGTTTTAACATGCGCCACTTCGAACACTGGGCGCCTTATGTCCAGTTTCTGTTCGGCGGCGCGTATGCCTGGAGTGGCCCGACCGGTGCTCAAGTCACGCAGAACGCCTTCGCGACGGCGGCCGGCGGTGGATTGGATTTCAACTGGACTAAGCACGTCTCGATCAAACCCATCCAAGTTGAATACGTGATGACACAGCTCAAGAGCCCGGGAGGTTTCGGCGACCATCAGAACGACATCAGGTATTCGGCGGGAGTGGCTTTTAAGTTCGGAGGCGAGTAGGCGACGAGACGACACGGCGAAACCGGACAGGCAGCCGGTTTCGCCTTCTTCGACAACGGTCAAAGGAGCTTGGATTATATGAGCCCGACGAATATTTTCGCGCCGATATCTACGCCCGCCGAATCGATCTTCGGCTTGTCGATGTTCGTCTTGGCGACGGTAGCGATGGTCTTTATCGTCGTGTTCTCTCTGCTCGTGTACGTGGTAATTCGGTTCAAGGACAAATCCAGCGATGAACGGCGCGAGCCGCCGCAGGTCTACGGCAGCACTCAGGTGGAACTCGCATGGACGGTGATTCCGGTGTTGATCGTCATCGCATTGTTTCTTGCGTCGGCTCGCGTGATCGCTTCGATTCAAAATACAAAGCAGCCGGCGGACGCGCTGGAGGTGATTGTCACGGGTCACCAGTATTGGTGGGAGTATCGCTATCCGGGGCTGAATATCGTAACGGCGAACGAGCTCCATGTGCCGGTCAGTGATCCGGCTCATCCGACACCGACATTTCTAACTCTGTTGTCGGCCGATACCGACCACAGCTTCTGGGTTCCGAGGCTCGCCGGCAAAACTGATTTGATTCCAGATCACCCGAATCACATGTGGATCGATCCTCATCAAACGGGACTGTTTCTCGGCCAGTGTGCGCAATATTGCGGTACGCAGCATGCGAAAATGCTGCTCCGCGTGTATGTCGATACGCGGGAGGATTTCTCCCGCTGGGTTCGACAGCAGCAGCAGCCGGCTCACGGCGGCTCGACAGCAGGGCAGCGTCTGTTCGAGTCGACGGCATGTGTGAACTGTCATACGATTTCCGGGACCGCGGCACATGGAAGGTTCGGACCGGATCTGACCCACCTGATGAGCCGCGAAACAATTGCCGCGGGCGCCGCGCCAAACACGCATCAGATGCTGCGCCTCTGGATCAAGAATCCCGACGCAATCAAGCCTGGATCGAAGATGCCCGCCATGGGGTTGGGCGATCGGGACGTGGATGCGATCACTGTTTATCTGGAGACACTTCGCTGATGTTGACCAATACCATCGTTTTGACCGAAGCTCCGGCACGTCCGCTTACTCTGCGGCTGCACGAATGGGTGACCACGGTCGATCACAAGCGCCTGGGAATTCTTTACATTCTGTATGCGTTGGTGTTCCTTCTGGCGGGAGGTGCGGAAGCGACCATTATGCGCATACAACTCATCCGTCCGCATAACGATTTTGTCTCGCCACAAGTATTCAACCGGATGTTCACGATGCACGGCACGACGATGATTTTCTTCGTTGCGATGCCGCTGGTGTTTGGATTCGCAAACTACCTTGTGCCGCTGATGATCGGCGCCCGTGATATGGCTTTTCCGCGTCTCAATGCGTTCAGCTTCTGGATGACGGCCCTCGGCGGCCTGTTCCTTTACTTCAGTTTCCTCGGTGGCGACGGATTGTATGGAGCGGGAAGCGCCCCCGATGTGGGATGGTTCGCCTACGCGCCTTTGACTGCGAAAACCTTTTCCGTTGGACATAGCACCGACTTCTGGACACTTTCGCTGCTGTCATCGGGCATCGGAAGCATCGGGACGGCGATCAATCTGATCGCGACGATCGTGTCGATGCGGTGTCCGGGCATGACGCTAGGAAAGATGCCGCTGCTGGTATGGCTGAACTTAGTTATGGGCGGGCTGGTGATTCTCGCCGTCGGTCCGCTTTCGGCGGCCCAGCTAATGCTCCTGGTGGATCGGTATCTCGGAGGCCATTTCTTCGATACGCAGGCCGGCGGGTCGGCCGTAATCTGGATGCACTTTTTCTGGATCTTCGGACATCCGGAAGTCTACGTTCTGGTACTGCCGGCCTTCGCCTTCGCGTCAGAGATCATCCCGGTGTTTTCGCGGAAAGCGATCTTCGGATACCCGGTGATGGTGCTGGCGACGATTGCCATCGGATTCATCGGCATGAGCGTGTGGGCTCACCACATGTTCACGGTCGGAATGAGTGCCGGGGCAAACACATTCTTTGTTCTTTCGACAATGGCGATTGCGGTCCCGACCGGCATCAAGATTTTCAACTGGCTGGCGACTATGTGGGGCGGAAGGATTCGGTACGCCACCCCGATGCTCTTCTGCGTTGGCTTTCTATTTCAATTTCTCATCGCCGGGCTAACGGGAGTAACACTAGCAGTTGCACCGCTCGATTGGCAGCTCGGAAATTCCTATTACGTGGTCGCTCACTTTCATTACGTGATTGTGGGAGGGATTCTCTTCTGTGTTTTCGGCGCATTTTATTACTGGTATCCGAAAGCGACCGGCAAGTTGTGCAATGAAACACTTGGAAAACTGCACTTTTGGCTATTTGTCATCGGTTTTCATCTGACTTTCGATTTCATGCATATTCCGGGGATTCTTGGAATGCCGCGCAGAATTTACACGTATGAGCCGGGGCGTGGCTGGAATACCTGGAATCTCATTGTTTCCATTGGGGTCGTATTTCAAGCGGTGGCGATCCTCGTGTTCGCCGGAAATCTGCTCTGGTCTTATTTCCGCGGAAAGAACGCGGGGAATGATCCGTGGGACGCCTGGACTCTGGAGTGGTCTACGAGTTCACCGCCGCCTGCATACAACTACGCCGCGATTCCGGCCGTGCGGAGCCGGCGGCCGCTCTGGGATCTGAAGCACCCGGAAGACCCCGACTGGAGGTATGAATGAGCGCGTACTCTGTCTCCCTGCTAGAAAATGCAAGTGACTGGCGGCTGCCGTCGCGAGGTCGCGTCGCAATGTGGTGTCTCATTGGCGCCGAGTCCGCGATCTTCACCATTTTCGTCGTCGCGTATCTGTTCTACATCGGCAAGAGTTCGACCGGCCCACAGGCGGGCGATGTTTTGCATACGCCGATTTTCTACACCGTGTGCCTTCTTTCGAGCAGTGTGACGATTCACCTCGCTGTGCGCTGCATAGCGACGGAGCAGGAGGCGTCGTTTGGGCGCTGGTGGTTCGCCACCATTATTCTTGGCGGAGCGTTCCTGTTCGGAACGGTGCGGGAGTGGATCCATTTGATTTACGGTGAAGGCCTCACGATCAGCACCAATCTTTTCGGCACGACTTATTACTCACTGGTCGGCCTGCATGCCCTTCACGTGACGATGGGCCTCGCGGCGTTGACGGTAGTGGCGGTTTTCTATTTTTCCGGGCGGCTTCGGCGAGAGCATGCAGATCGGCTGGACATTCTATCCATGTACTGGCACTTCGTCGATGCGGTTTGGGTGGTGGTCTTCACGGTAGTTTATGTGATTGGAGTTTCGCGATGAAAATGCGGGAAAAAATCGAAATTCCGGCGCCCACAGCGTGGCCGATTGTCATGGCTTTCGGAATGACGCTGGTATTCGCCGGTCTGGTCACAGCGGCGTCGCTGAGTATTTTGGGTGGGGTTCTGGCGGCTGCGAGCGCGGTTGGCTGGTTCAATGATGTTTTGCCGATCGAAAAACATGAGTGGGTACCCGTCATTCGGGAAGACATCGCGATTGAGACATCTCGGGAAAGAGTGGAGCGAATCAACGAGGTTCAGGAGCTTTCTCGAGCATCGCTGCCGGTTGAAATCTACCCGATTTCCGCGGGAGTAAAGGGCGGTCTCGCGGGTGCCCTGGCCATGGCGTTGCTCGCAGGCATGTACGGCCTGGTGCACGGGAACGGAATCTGGTACCCGATGAACCTCCTGGTAGCGGGATTGTTTCCTGACACGGCGACGCAGACGGCCACCCAACTCGGAGCGTTCAGTACGCGAGCGTTGACTGCGGCGGTGCCGATTCATTTGATGATTTCGCTCCTGGTCGGACTGCTTTATGGAGCGATGCTGCCGATGGCCCCGAAGCGTCCGATCCTTTTAGGCGGTTTCGCAGCTCCGCTGCTGTGGTCTTTCTTGATCTATGGCAGCCTGGCGGCGATCAATCCGGTAATGAATCAGCGCATCGATTGGCTCTGGTTCGTGTTCTCGCAAATCGGATTCGGAGTCGTGGCCGGAGCGGTGGTTGCGCGCCAGGAACGAATCGCCACGCCGCAGCCGTTGGCGGTTCGGATGGGCATTGAAGCTCCCGGGCTGATGGAAGAACATCGACCGGAGGCGAACCGATGAAATTCGCAGCGCTCGTCGTGATCGTGGCCTGTGTGCTGTTATCGTGCGAGGCACCAGGACAGCATGCAGCCGAAGTTCGAGCCATTCGTCCCAGTGAAGTCTCGAATTTCCGCAAGCTCTTTTCGCAGAACTGTTCGGGCTGTCACGGCAACAATGGACAGGGAGCATTGACGGTCGGCATCGGGCGGCCGGTTTATCTTGCAATCGCCGACGATGCGACGATCCGCCGCACGGTCGAAGAGGGTCGCCCCGGGACGCCTATGGCGGCTTTCGCGCAACGGGAGGGCGGCATGTTGACGGAAGCCCAGATCGAGATTCTCGTTCGCGGAATCCGGGGTCGGGCGACGCCTGCCACTTTCGATCACGAGAATCTGCCGCCGTACGCTTCGTCGCGCGTCGGCAATGCGACGCGCGGGCGCGACGTGTTTGCCACGGCTTGTTCCAACTGCCATGGCCAGGACGGACGCGGCGTGCGGCCAATCGCGGATAGCTCTTATCTTGCCCTGGTCACGGATCAGCATCTGCGGACCGTGATCATCGTGGGAATGCCAAACCTCGGCATGCCGGACTGGCGCGGTCATTTGAAACCGCTGACCGATGCCGATGTGACGGACCTTGTGGCGTGGCTCGCGTCCCGCCGCGAATCGTTTTCGGCGCATTTGAAGCATTGAGGAGTTTGACATGAGTGATCTTTCGAGACGGCAGGTGTTCTTAAAACTCGGGGCGGCGTTCAACGGCGCTGTGGCAGTCGTGCTTGGAATTCCAATCGTGCGATACCTCTTCTCTCCAGTGACGCGCGCAAAGGCGGGGGACGATCGCTGGATCTCGCTTGGCTCGATCGATCAGTTCCCGGCGGGTCAGACACGGCTTGCAACTTACCGCAATCCAGGCGCGGGCCCTACTGACGGCGATACGGCCGAGATTCCGTGCTGGGTGCGCAATATCGACGGAACCAACTTTCAGGTATTCGCTATAAATTGTGCGCATCTCGGCTGCCCGGTCCGATGGTTTCCACAATCGCGCTTGTTTATGTGCCCCTGTCACGGCGGCGTTTATTACGAGGACGGCTCGCGCGCGTCAGGTCCGCCGGAGCGAGGACTGTTCGAGTATCCATTCAAGGTTCTTAACGGGACGGTGCGCATCAAGGCGGGCGAACTGCCGACGCCCGGTCTTTCCGCCGCGGACCGGCTCATCCAGATTACCTCGAAGGACGGGGGGCAGACGCCATGCGCTTGATTCGCGACCTGGGAGCGTGGTTCGATCAACGGCTCCAACTTGGCTCGCCGATTCGCGAGACCATGGAGCATCCGATTCCCCGCGAAACGGCGAGCTGGGCTTACGTTTTCGGCAGCGCGGCAATGACGGTCTTTGCGCTGCAGCTTGTGACAGGCATTCTTCTCGCGCTTGTCTACGTACCTTCAGCAAATGAAGCGTGGAACAGCCTGCAAATTTTGAATCATCAGGTGTCGCTCGGGTGGTTTATTCGCGCACTGCACGGATGGGGCTCGAATTTCATGTTGGCAATCGTGCTGATCCACATGGCGCAGGTGTTTTTGTTTGGAGCTTACAAGTTTCCGCGCGAACTGACCTGGGTTTTCGGCGTTTTTCTGCTGCTGATGACCCTCGGGATGGCATTTACCGGTCAGGTGCTGCGCTTCGATCAGGACGCATATTGGGGATTGGGAATCGGCGCGTCGATTTCGAGCCGGGTGCCGATCGTTGGTTCGATCCTGGTGAAGCTTCTCCTGGGAGGGCCGATTATCGCCGGAGCCACGCTGTCGAGATTCTTCGCACTTCACGTATTCGTGATCCCGGGCTTGCTGATCGCATTTATCGGATTGCATGTGTTGATGGTCCTCAAGCTTGGAATCAACGAGTGGCCGATGCCGGGGAGGTTGGTGCGGCGCTCGGATTACATGGAAAAATATCACGAAATGACACGCTCCGACGGCGTGCCGTTCGTTCCATACGGAGTCTGGAAGGACGCCGTATTCTCGGGTGTCATTCTTTTGGTGGTCGCTGCTTGTGCGTTCTACTTCGGTCCGTTTGGTCCGAGTGGACAACCGGACCCGCGTGTCATTCAAACGGCGCCTCGACCCGATTACTTCTTCTTGTGGCTCTATGCTGTTTTGTCCCTGCTCCCGCCGCAGCTCGAAACGCCGGCGCTGTTGATCGGGCCGGCAATCGCACTCGGCGTGTTGCTCGCCCTGCCGTTTGTTTCAGGCGAAGGGGAGAAGAGCTGGAAGCGCCGTCCCATCGCAGTGCTGACGATTCTTTTGGCTGCCGTGGGCCTTGGGACGTTCACGAATATGGCTGATCACGCGCCGTGGAGTCCGGTGATGGATGCGTCCACAGGCGCGGCAATTCCAGGGAGATTTTTAAGCGGTCGCACGCCCGTTGAGATTCAAGGCGCATTGGTCTTCGAGTCGAAGCAGTGCCACAACTGCCACGCTCTCGGCGATATTGGCGGGCAACGAGGGCCGACACTTGATGCGGTTGCGGTTCGTTTGACCAGCGATCAGCTTGTGCGGCAGGTGCTGCAAGGCGGCGGCAACATGCCCGCCTACGGAAAGAATTTGAATCCCGCAGAGACGACGGCGCTGGTGGCGTTTCTCGAAACGCTGCATCCGACGGGCCAGCATCCGGCTCAGGATGCCTCCCTCACAATTGGAGCGCAGAGATGACGAAGCGTGTCGCCGCGTTAGCCGCGGGCATCGTAGTGTTGCTACTGGTGGTTGCGTCGCCCGTCGCGCACCTCGATCACCAGTTGCTGACCGCGCACATGGCGCAACATCTACTTCTCATGTTGGTAGCGGCTCCGCTGATTCTGATATGGGCGCGCCCAGCGACTCTGCCACAACCGCCTCTTGCGGTCTGCTGGTTTGTGGGGACTTTCACGGTAATCTTCTGGCACGTTCCCGCGATTTTCGAGATGGCTCTGAAGTCGCATTCCTGGCATGGACTTGAGCAGGGGAGTTTTCTGCTCGCGGGAATCGTATTTTGGCGACCAGTGAGCAGCAGTTCCGAGTGGTCCGCCCCAGTTTATCTTTTCCTGGCGACCCTCCCGTGCGACGCTCTTTCGGCGTTTCTCGCGTTTTGCGGTCATGTCGTATACCGGCCGTATTCGTCGAGCCACGCTTTGCTGTTCGGACTTTCGCCTCTTGATGACCAGCAGCTCGCCGGCGCGCTGATGTGGGTTGTGGTCACATTTGCTTACCTGATCCCAGCGCTCGTCCTGACGTTCAGGCTCGTGAGGGAACGAAGTTCATCCATCGGCGTTCGAGTTTATTCGAGATGAGCGTCGTTGCCGCACCAACACTCGAGATCAGGCGGAGCAAGCTGCCCGTGCCACGGGCGGCTGTCCTGTCCGATTTCTGGGCACTCACGAAACCGGAAGTCAATCTTCTGATCGTGACCGCGACGTTCACTGGCTTCTACCTCGGTTGTCCGAATTTGCATCCGCTTCCGCTCGGGAGGCTAGTCGCGGTACTTTTGAGCACGTTGCTCGTAGCGAGTGGCGCGGGCGCGCTGAATCAATTTCTGGAACACGCTTACGACGCACAAATGCGGCGTACATTGCGGCGGCCGCTTGCTGCCGGAAGACTGCGACCAGTTTTCGCTGTATGGTTCGGTATCGCTCTTGCAGCGATTGGGGCGGCATCTCTGAATGTGTTTGTGAACGCCCTCACCAGCGGCCTGGCGCTGAGTACGCTCGGGGCCTATCTATTTATTTACACTCCGCTGAAACGAAAATCGCCGCTATGCACGTTGGTGGGCGCGCTGCCGGGCGCGATTCCACCGCTGATCGGGTGGGCCGCTGCGCGAGGATCGATCGCGAGCCCTGACGCCTGGACGCTGTATGCGATGCTCTTTTTCTGGCAGTTCCCGCACTTTATGGCGATCGCGTGGCTGTATCGCGAGGATTATGCTCGCGCGGGATACGTCACACTGCCCACGAGGAATGCGTCGCGATTTCTAAACTGGTTCACGGTGGTCCCCTCAGTCGGGCTCGTTTTGACGAGCTTCACAGCAGCCGCGGAAAGCGGACGTCCCGTCGTTCTATTCTCCGCCGCGGCGGTCCTTGGATTAGGCCTTCTGCACTACGTTCGCCAACAGGTCGTTCTCGGCTCACGGCTTGCCGCGCGGCGGCTTCTGGAAGGCACGATCTTTTATTTGCTGCTGGAAATGCTCGCTCTTGTTCTTGCGAAAAATTAGAACAACGTGGCAATCAATGAGTCCTGCAAGTGCCGCGGATCGCGTCTTCGATCGAAAGCCCATCGGGTTGGCACATCGGCCTGTCTGAATTCAGGCCCGTTGCCCGTTCTCTTCGTTTACTTCGTTCTATGCGTCGTGTTCGACGGACACCTCGGCGATTAGGCTGACCGCGGCAGTTGCTGGCTGAACCGACGGCTTTGTCCAAGCCTTGATCGTTCAGGCCGAACGCCCACGACCAAAAGACGTGATTCGCGAAAGCACTCGCGCTGCCATGGACGCGTTTGAAGCCTCAAATGCGAGATGGCCAGAAATCATCAAACAGACCTCGGTTCCGGTGCCGACGCGACTATAGACCTCAAGAGACGCACCGATCCGCTCCGCTCGTTCGCGCATTCCCTCGAGGCCGAAATGGCCCTCTTTCCCGGACTCCAGTACGTCTGGTGGAATACCTTTGCCGT
>Ga0335073_10000607_pt1 | contig 46485 bp, 38 predicted proteins | sample Lox_Sample_22_FD_207093 | JGI IMG/M metagenome (GOLD analysis project Ga0335073, IMG submission 207093) | Soil microbial communities from Loxahatchee National Wildlife Refuge, Florida, United States - Lox_Sample_2.2 | ecosystem: Environmental > Terrestrial > Soil > Wetlands | place: USA...
CACCCATACGGCTTGTTCGCGGTCATAGCCGGGCCCACTCGCACAGCCAGCAGCAGGGTTGGGAGTGAGCTTGATCAGCACCGAACTTCCCTTTAGCCACTTGCCCGAGAGGCCTCCACTCGTCCCCACTTTCCTCCAATCGCGCCTGACGATGTCTCCACCGACCTGGCGAGTGACCCACTGGTCCGCAGCAAATACATCGGAGCTCATACTGATTGGAGCTTGTGCGTCCCAGACATTGAATTGAGAAGCCAGGGCTAACAGGCCCGTGGTGATGGAGATTGTATTTCCGTGATCTTTAATCGCGTCGAACTGCACGACAACCCGGGAGCCAGACGGTCCCGACCGGGTGACCCTCACAACGTGACCAATTACGCGTGAGAGTCGGGGAATTTTTTCGCCGGATGGCAATGGTACGTCCTGCATGACACTACCCTCCAGCTTTTTGCCTTGGAGATCTTTGGCGGTGTTCAAGCTAGAGGCGAGCATTATAGGTATCACCGTCCCAGCCGGAATCTGGCTGGAAGGATTCGGGGAAACTACCAATGCCATGGCTAACGCTAGAGAAAAGATTTGCATGCTCGCTATAGGATACCGTGCCGCGCCCTGCCCCTTGAATCCCGCTCCCCACGCGCCTTCTCGGTGTATAATCTCGTCCGAGTTTGATTCAGCTGTAACCAATAACAACAGGAGACGATGTGAATTACATTCGCAAGCGATTCGTTCGCACTTCCACCCCCGTATTTGCCCGCCGCACTACCATCATGCTTTGCCTTCTGGCTATGGCATTGTCGAGCGCCGCGGCCTTCGCGCAGACGGGATTTACGGGAATTTTTGGTGGCGGCCCGTTTTACAAGGGAAATGCCGAACCCAACATCCAGGAAATCGAGAATTCCGGCTTCACCGAAGCCATTGTCTGGAGCGTCGAAGTCAGCAGCGTAGGCGACTTGAATTTTAACGGCGAGTTCCCCCTGACCTCGGGCGGCGTCTACGTCGGCAACAATACCTATCCGAATTTCCCCGCCGATATGGCGCAGTTGAAGCAAGGCACCGTCAAGCGGGTCACTTTCAGCGTCGGCTCCTCCAACTACGGAGACTGGGAAAACATCACCTCTCTCATCGAGTCGCAGGGCACCGGCCCGACCAGCATCCTCTATAAAGACTTTCAGGCCCTCAAGGCGGCCATCCCCGCGCTCGACGCCATCGACTTCGATGATGAAAACAGTTACAACTCTCCCACCAGTGTTCAGTTTGCCGTGATGCTCGGCCAACTCGGTTATCACGTCATGCCCGATCCCTATACCAACAACAGTTATTGGATCAACCTGGTGTCACAAATCAATACACAGCTCCCGGGCACGGTCGACGGCGTCCATCTACAAACTTACGCCGGCGGCGCCGGAAATAGCCCCTGCGTGAATTGGAATTTCGGAAACGTTCCCGTCTTCCCGTTCGTGTGGGATCAGGTTGACACTCCCGCCCAGACCGAGACCATCATGAGCGGCTGGCATAGCCAGTGCGACATCATCGGCGGCGGCTTATGGATTTACGATGACATCGTTGGTACCGGCCTTGCCGCCCAATACGCGACCGCGATCAACACCGGCGTGGGGGCGGCCGGCTTTACGCTTTCCGGACCCAGCAGTTTGTTCCTGAATCAGAGTGGCACAACCGGAGGCCTGATCACCATCTCGCCAGCCAATGGATTCAACGGCACAGTGACGCTCACTCTTTCGCAACTGCCAAAGGGAGTCAAAGCCGGGTTCAAAGGTCAAGGCAACACGCGAAAGATGGGATTTGAAGCCGATTCCACCGCTGCCACCGGACTTTTCCCCATCACCCTTACCGGTACATCCGGCAATATTCAGAACAGCATAACGTTCACTCTCGGGGTTAGCGGTGCCGTCGGCCAAACCGGCGTCGGTACGCAGGTTGATCTTTCCTCGCAGTTTGACCTCTACGGCATTTACAAAGACGGCAGCAAGTACACCACCGGCGGATTGGATGGCCAGGGTTATTCCTACTCGGCGAATCTGCTGACCACTTCGCGGGTAATGAACAACGTTCTATTTAACTTCGGTCCTGCGAATGAACCGGACGCAGTCGCTTCCAGTGGCCAAACCATTTCCGTGCCGCAAGGTCAATATTCAATTCTTGGGCTTCTGGCAAGCGGCATCAACGGCAACCAGCAGTCACAAACCTTGACCATTCACTACACCGACGGCTCCAGTCAACAAATCGTACAAAGCTTCAGCGATTGGTTCACTCCGCAGAACTTTGCTAACGAATTTGAAGGAGTCGCCATGGCCTATCGCAACCACGAAGACGGCACCAAGGACAAGCGGACCTTCAGTCTCTACGCGTACCGTTTTGTTTTGAATCCGACTAAGACCGTGCAGAGCATTACCTTGCCCGACAACTCCAACGTGGTTGTGCTGGCAGCGACTCTAGTGAACGCGAAGTAAATAAACGGGTCTCTGATCGCGAACCAGAAAAAAGAACCAGGGCGTTGGCTACCACCAACGCCCTAACTCTTTGCATACCAAGACACTCGCCCCGCATCTATAGTTAGTGCATGTTCAACGCAAAAGCTTACTCTGCCGCTGGCCCCACATCGCCGATTGCGTCTACTAAAATCACGCGTCGCGATCCAACTGAAACCGATGTGCAGATCGAGATCCTTTTCTGTGGTATCTGCCATTCCGATCTTCACTCCGTCCGCAACGAGTGGAGCGAATTCATGCCCACCGTTTTCCCCATTGTCCCTGGGCATGAAATCGTCGGTCGCGTCACCAAAGTTGGCTCCGCGGTCAAGAAATTCAAGGCGGGTGATCTAGCGGCCGTCGGTTGCATGGTCGATTCGGACGGTACCTGTCCCGAGTGCCGCGCCGCCAACGAGCAGTTTTGCCCGAACATGGTTCTCACCTTTAATTCCCCGGACAAGCATCTCGGAGGAGTAACCTACGGCGGCTACTCCGAAGCTGTCGTCGTCGATCAGCGGTTTGTTCTTCGCGTTCCCACCAACTTGAATCTGGCCGGAACCGCGCCTCTGCTTTGCGCCGGAATCACCACTTACTCGCCCATGCAGCATTTGGGCGTCACCAAAGGAAAGAAAGTTGGCGTAGTTGGCCTTGGCGGCCTCGGGCACATGGGCGTGAAGTTCGCACACGCCATGGGAGCACACGTGGTCGTCTTCACCACCTCCCCGAACAAGAAAGAAGATGCGCAACGCCTCGGCGCCGACGAAATCGTAGTTTCGCGCAATGCGGATGAAATGCAGAAGCACGTGGAAAGCTTCGATTTCATTCTCGACACCGTTTCCGCCGCCCATGACATCAACGCGTATATCAACCTGCTCCGCCGCGACGGCAATATCACCATTGTGGGCGCCCCGCCGCAACCGCTCCCCGTTGCCGCCTTCAACTTGATCATGCGTCGCCGCTCTTTTTCAGGTTCGAGCATCGGCGGAGTCGCCGCGACTCAGGAAATGCTCGATTTCTGCGGCAAGCACAACCTCACCGCCGAAGTTGAGGTCATTCCGATTCAGAAGGTTAACGAAGCTTACGAGCGGCTTCTAAACTCCGACGTCAAATACCGGTTCTCGATCGATATGGCGTCGCTTAAGAATGAGTGAAGCAAAAACCATTAAGGAAAAATATCATGCAGAAACGCAAACTCGGAAAAAGCAATCTTGAAGTATCGACTCTCGGCCTCGGTTGCATGGGAATGAGCTCCGGTTTCGGCCCGCCGAAAGACAAGCAGGAGATGATTTCGCTGATCCGCAAGGCGGTTGAACTGGGCGTCACTTTCTTTGACACCGCCGAAGTCTACGGTCCGTTCATCAACGAAGAACTGGTCGGCGAGGCTCTCGCACCACTCCGCAAACAAGTGGTCATCGCTACCAAGTTCGGCTTCAACATCGATCCCTCCACCGGCAAGCAGGCCGGAACCGATAGCCGCCCCGAACACATCAAGCAAGTCGCCGACGCCTCACTCAAGCGCCTGAAGACCGATGTCATTGACCTGTTCTATCAGCACCGCGTCGACCCCGGCGTCCCTATTGAAGACGTCGCCGGAGCTGTGAAAGACCTTATCCACCAGGGAAAAGTGAAGCATTTCGGCCTGTCCGAAGCAGGCGTGGAGACAATCCGCCGCGCTCATGCGGTTCAGCCGGTCACGGCTCTGCAGAGCGAATATTCGCTGTGGTGGAGAGAACCGGAAGCCGAAATCTTCCCGGCTCTCCAGGAACTCGGCATCGGGTTCGTTCCCTTTAGTCCGTTAGGAAGAGGTTTTCTGACCGGCCATATCAACGAGAGCACGAAATTCGAAAAGAACGATTTTCGCCACATTCTTCCTCGTTTCACCGAGGAGAACCGCAGAGCAAATCGGGCCCTCGTCGAGGTGCTCGGCAAATTTGCCGCGGCCAAGAAAGCGATGCTGTCGCAAGTTGCACTGGCTTGGTTGCTGGCGCAAAAACCGTGGATCGTTCCTATCCCCGGCACCACCAAGCTGCATCGTCTGCAAGAAAACCTTGGAGCTCTGAATGTCGATCTAACGCCGGATGATCTTCACCAGCTCGATGTCGCCGCTTCAAAGATTCCGGTGCAAGGCGCTCGCTATCCTGAGGAATTTCAGAAGTTGGTCAATCGTTAAACAAAGAGAAATCTCGTCGGGTCTCAGTACGCTAAGCAGGAACCTCGCTGGCCGAGATATTATCTCGAGCCAATGCGTTCTTACCTGTCCACATCTCGTCGGCAGCGGTCATGAAAATAACCAACGCCGCCAGCAGAATGCCGCCAAGAATATCGGAAACGTAATGCCACTCCAGTCCCACGATGGCGACCACTAGCAGCAGGTTATATGCGGCCAAAGTCATGCAGATCCGCCTCCATCGTCTCAAGTACCACAGGATGATCAGTGGTTGGGCGATGTGCATGCACGGGAAGGCAACGAAATACTGAAAACGTATGCGAGGAGGGGGAATGTGCTGCCACAGGCCTTGCGCCGTCGCGATGGTTGATTTCTGTGCGCCGTAGGTTAACAAGTCATGCGGAAAATGCGTAAAGTGGTCCTGGCAGAGATAATAAGGTCCATGACTTGGCCAAAGAAAGAACACCACAAACGTAATGTAGTACGCCATCAGGATGCTACCCACGAACTGCACTCCCCGCCTCCAGCCAAAATACACAGAGGTCAAAATTAAGCAGGCCCCAATCAGCGGGAACAAAGAAACGTAGATGAATTCTAAAAACTGAAAAAAAGAAGCAGGAAACACCCGCGTCCCCCAATGTACGATTTCGGAGACAGAGTTTCCCCGCAGCAACCAAAGGTCTGCGCGGTAAAAGAACAAATCATAGGCGGCAAAGAAGCGGATGGAAACCACGATCAGATTGTAGGCAGCAATGAGGACAAACCCCAGGAATAGATACAGGGCGGGCAGTCCGATTCTGGCCGCAGCATGGCGAAGCGCTCTTGCGCCACATCTCTCATAAAATTCCAGCACCGCAACTGCGTCGACGGTGAAAACCAAACTTGCCGACCAACTGAACAACCAACCCAGTGTGAACGCGTACGCCAGAATCAATATCAGCCGCAGCTTTTCGCGTTGGATTTTTTTCCCTAGCGGGATGACCGTTTCGCTTGGGGGAAAGCCGATCACGAACAGGATCGTCGCTACAAACATCGCCTCCGAGCCGAAAACCAACCAGTAGCTATGAGCAAGATCGAACCAGGCAACTTGGGTGGGCAATCCTAATTTCCGAAGTAGTGGAACCACCGCCACCAAGAGTGCGGCCGTAATCCAGAAGTGAAGGTTCTTTTTCAGCGAGATACCCAACGTGATCCGAGATTCTAGAGTCTAGGCCCTCCGTAAGCAAGCCTAGGGCTCGCAAAAGAACCGTTGTACGGTATTACTGCTGGCGGGAATATTCTGCCAGCCTGGATATCCGGCTGCGGTACGATCCTGAAGATTAACCCGGCGTGTTGAAGAGCAACGTCCCGTTTCGCGTGATTCAGTGAGCACGCAAATAGCGAGGGCATCTGCGATAAATTCGCGATGCCCTCTTGGCGCTTGGCCCTGCGCACTCTACTGCGGTGTCAGCAGAACCGAGTGTAAATTTCCTTGACTGTCCTCGCCGCTGCACACGATCTGTCCCGCGTCGTTAACGCTTTCCGCCTCTATTAACGTCAACCCCGACCCCTGCGGAACCAGTTCGTTCAAATCCTGCATTTTGCCGTTCCAGACGAAGGCATGATCCTCGCCACCCTCCGTTTGCGCTTGCCCCACGACCACGCCGGAGTCATTGATTCCAAATCCCCACGAAGCGCCCAGTTGTGCGAGCGCGCCTAAATCCTTCATCTTTCCCGTAGGGTCCGTGATGAACGCATGCGCCGAGCCATTCGCCAGATATGCAATCCCCGTGGCCTGGTTACGATTGTTGACTGCATAGGCTTGGCTCATGCCCCCGCCCAGCGAGCCCATCGCAAACATCTTTCCTTTGAACCATGCGAACCCGAGCAGCGGATCTTGATCCGAACCAGTGTAGGATGATCCGACCACCACCCCGGCCTTATTGACCCCTTGCGCGCTGTTCCACCAATCGGTTCCCTGCGGTGCTCCCAGCGTGCCCAGATCGATCATCTTCCCTCCAGTGTAAAGAAACGGATGATTGCTTCCGTCCGCCGTCACTGCCGAGCCAACCACATCGCCCGCGTCGTTGATGCCATAAGCGACCGCCGATCCGCCGCCCAAGTCACCAATATCGACAAGCTTGCTTCCTTTCGAGACAAACGCGCGATACGTGCCCGCCGCATTCGTCGAATATCCGGCAACCTGCCCCGAGGAATTGATGGCGTTGCCGATCCCGGAATCTCCTCCGAGCGTGCCGAGATTGGCGAATTTGCCATGGCTATAAATAAAGACGCTGCTTTTCCCGCTGTCACCGCCGGGACCAGCCGCGCCGGTAATTTGTCCAGTGGCGTTGATCGCCCGCGGCACGGCAAATCCGTCTCCCGGCGGGGCACCAATATTCACCATGCTGTAAGTTTGAGCAAAAGCCATCGAAGCTGCCGCAATCATCAGTAGCAGCCAGGTCATTCGCAAGCGGCGCGAGATCATAAGTAGCCTTCCTCCGAGGTTTTGTCGGGAGCCTACGCATTGTCCCCAATCGCCTCGGTGTAGTTGTCAGAGAAATGTAAAAAGCTTGTCACCAGACGTACTTAGGCCTCCTCGAACGCCACCCACTGTTCACCCGTCACAAAGCCCTGTGCCCTGCCGCACTCCTTCTTTTCTGTCCGGGCGATAGCCTGAAATCGTGCCGACAAAGACCGCCGAGACCCACGAAGTCGTGGCCCACCTGTGGCCGGAAATCGCCTGGATCGAGAAGCCAAGGCTGCGCGAGCAGGTGACTCAGACCTGGATTCGAGCTCTCGAACGCAGCCCGCTCACGCCCGACGATCTGAATGAGATTCCCTTCACGCTTTTAGTGCCGAACTGTCCCGTCACTTTTATGCAGCACAAACGCTGCGTCGTGCACATCGCTCGTCGAAGCGCAGAAGCCATGCAGCTATTCATGGGACAAGCCTTGCCGATCGATCTCGACACCGTAATCGCGGGTGCAATTCTCGCCGATGTCGGCAAACTGCTGGAATACGAACTCGGTCCCGACGGCAAGAGCCGCCAGAGTGAGCGTGGCGAAGCTCTGCGCCATCCTTTTACCGGCGTAGCCTTAGCCCTCGAGTGCGGCGTGCCCGACGAGGTTTGTCACATCATCGCTACTCACGCTGCCGAAGGCGATCTGGTCAAGCGCACGACCGAGGCTTACATCGTTCACCACGCCGATTTCATGGCGTTCTTGCCATTCAAGAATCCCAAGAACATGAAGGGAACATAAACTTGTCAGCCACCAAGGCAGCCGCTGTCCCGAACCAAACCGTCACCGCTCAAATGGCTCGCTGGGCCGCCGCTCTCGAGTATAAACATCTATCTACGGAAGCTATTTACCAAGCAAAACGCTTCCTGCTGGATTCGATCGGCTGCGCCCTCGGGGGCTACAAACAGCACGACGTCGCGATCGCGCTCGAAGTCCTCGACGAAATCGCCGGACGGGGCCCGGCAACTGTGGTCGGCACCGGCAGACACGTTGATCCCGTCTCCGCCTCGCTCGCCAACGCGCTCATGATCCGTTGCATGGATTACAACGACATCTATTGGAAGCAGGATCCGTCGCATCCCTCCGACATCTTCCCGGCAGCCATCGCCTGCTGCGAACGCGAAAAGAGCAGCGGCAAAGAACTGATCGTGGGACTGGTACTGGGCCATGAGTTCGAAATGCGCCTTTGCGAAGCCGCATTCCCCGGCATTCGCGAGCGTGGCTGGCACCACGCAACCTTGACTGCATTCGTGTCACCGATTGTTGCCGGGCGGACACTTCATCTCCGCTGGCAGCAGATCCAGCACGCCATCGGAATTTCCGCCAGCCGCCACGCCACCTTCGGTGCAGTGACCGCCGGCAAGCTCGCCATGATGAAGAACACCGTCGATCCGCTCGCCACCCAAAGTGGTGTGCTCGCGGCGTTGATGGCCGAGAAAGGCTACACCGGCCCCGAGCACGTGATCGACGGCAAAGAAGGCTTAGCTCATTGCTTCGGTCCCGAGTGGAAGCTGAATTTCTTGACCGACGGCCTCGGCGACTCCTGGCGCATCACGCAATGCGGCATGAAGGCATTTCCGACCGAAGCCCTCACGCACACGCCGATCTCCGCGGTTTTGGATCTCGTCAAAGAGCACGATCTCAAGCCCGATGACGTGACCAAGATTCAGATTCGTTCTCTGGCGCGAGCTGCCGATATTCTTTCCGACCCCAGCAAGTACGACCCTCGCACCAAGGAAACTGCCGATCACTCGCTGCCCTATGTGATCGCGGCCGCGCTGGCCGAACGCCAGGTCACGCCGGTTCAATTCACTATGCAAAAGATCATGGACCCGGTCATCCGCGCGCAACTGAAGAAAGTGGAAGTCCTCGCCGATCCGGAGATCGAGAAGGTTTTCCCGGCACTGCAGCGCGTGGTCGTCAACATTTCGACCACCAATGGCCAGACTTTTACCCGGCAGTTGGATTATCCCAAAGGCGATCCGCGAAATCCGCTCACTGACGCCGAAATCGAAGAAAAGTTTTCGGCCTTGGCAGAGGGAGTTTTATCCGCCGCCGTCCAAAAGAAATTAAAGGATGCCATCTGGAATCTGGAAAAGATTGATTTGGTCAGCAAGCTGATGCAACTCACCAAAGCCGGTCGAAGTAATCAAACGAAGAAGACGTAGGCGTGAACCATGGCTCAGAGCATCGTTGAGAAAATCGCGCAATCTCACCTCGTGGAAGGCCCTCAGCGGCCCCTCCGAGCGGGCGACTTCGTTTCCATTCGTCCTCACCATGTCATGACTCATGACAATACATCGGCTGTCATGAGCAAGTTCAAGGGCATCGGCGCCGCAAAGATTCACGATCCAAAACAACCCGTTTTCGCCCTCGATCACGACATTCAGAACCACGACGAAGCCAACCTGAAGAAATACCGCTCGATTGAGGCATTCGCCAAGCAACATGGCATCGACTTCTATCCCGCGGGAAACGGCATCGGCCACCAGATCATGGTCGAGCGCGGATATGTCATTCCCGGCTCCTTTGTCGTTGCCTCGGATTCGCATTCCAATATGTATGGCGCCCTCGGCGCCATTGGCACTCCGATCGTCCGCACTGATGCGGCTGCCGTTTGGGCAACCGGAGAGTTTTGGTGGCAGATTCCACGTAGCGTGCAGGTCGTGCTCGAAGGCAAGCTGCGCCAGGGACTCAGCGGCAAAGACGTCATCATTACTTTATGCGGCCTCTACAATCATGACGAAGTTTTGAACGCCGCACTCGAATTCAGCGGTCTCGGTGTTGCCAGTCTGACCATGGACGAGCGCTTCTCCATCTCCAACATGAGCACCGAGTGGGGCGCGCTGGTCGGCTGGTTTCCTGTCGATCGGGTCACGATTGATTACTTGCGGCGGGTGCATCAGCGGCTCGAGAGCATGGGCCTAGAGCGCTTCACCGAACAAGACATCGAGAACTGGGCAACGAACCCTGCTCAGCCCGATCCAGACGCGAGCTACGCTGCCCGAATCGTGCTCGATTTGAATCAGATCACGCCACACGTCTCCGGCCCGGACACGGTTCAGGTCATGAGTTCCCTCGCTGAAATGGCAAAGAAAAACGTGGCGATTCAGAAAGCCTACTTGATCTCTTGCGTGAACTCCCGCCTCGAAGATCTCGAAGCCGCAGCCAAAGTGATCAAAGGAAAAAAGATCGCCCCCGGAGTCAAATTCTATCTGGCCGCGGCGAGCAAATGGGTGCAAGAAGAAGCTGAGCAGCGTGGCATCTGGCAAACTCTGCTCGATGCAGGCGCGAACGCTTTGCCGCCGGGATGCGGCCCCTGCATCGGCCTGGGCGCTGGACTACTCGAGCCGGGGGAAGTCGGCATTTCCTCCACCAATCGTAATTTCAAAGGCCGCATGGGCTCGCGCGACGCGCAATGCTACCTCGCAAGTCCTGAAGTCGTCGCAGCATCCGCCGTCGCCGGTTACATTTGCGGGGCACGCGAGATTTCCAATGGCCTGCCAACCCGCACTTACACGGAATCCCTCAGCCCCGTAGCCACGGAAAAAGTGGAAATCCTTCCGGGCTTTCCTGCGCGCGTCCGCGGGCGACTTGTCTTCCTGCCGCAGGACAACATTAATACTGACGCCATCTACGGCAAGGACTACACCTATCGCGACGACATGACGCCCGCGATGATGGCGAACGTTGTCATGGAAAATTACGACCCGCAATTTGCCGCGCGCACCCAGACCAACGACATAGTCATCGGCGGCTTCAACTTCGGAACCGGCTCCAGCCGCGAACAGGCAGTGACTTGCCTAATAGCAAAGGGCATCCCGCTCGTAATCGCCGCCAGCTTCTCGCAAACCTATCTGCGCAACGCGTATAACAACGGATTTTTGTGCGTCGAAGTTCCGACTCTGATCAAGCGTCTCCGCGAGCAGTTCGCGACCCAGATCGCGGCAAAAGAGAAGACCATCATCCCCGGCGATGTCATCGACATTGATTTCACTTCGTGCGTTATCCACTGGCGCAGCGAAGGTTTCGCGTTTCCTGCGTTGGGCAGCGTGCCGCAATCATTGGTCATCTCGCGGGGCGTGGAGAATTTGGTGGCAAAACGTTTGGGATTGAAATGAATGCAGGTATCAATAGTAAGAAACCAGAGGTAAATTCTTCCTTCTGAATTCTTACTTCTGACTTCAGGAGATGGACGAATGTCAAAGTACACCGTAGTCACCATGCCGGGCGATGGCATTGGCAACCAGGTTTTACCTGAGGCCTTGCGCGTCCTTCGCGCGGCCGGCTTCGACGCCGATTACATCCACGCCGACATCGGTTGGGAATGCTGGCGCAAAGAAGGCAATGCGCTGCCCCATCGCACCATCGATCTGCTGAAGAAATACAAGCTCGGACTTTTCGGCGCGATCACCTCCAAGCCCAACAAAGCTGCCCAGGAGGAATTAATCCCCGAACTCCGCGGCAAGGGATTCGTCTACTACAGCCCGATCGTCACCATGCGCCAGCTCTTCAATCTGGATGTTTGCATGCGGCCCTGCATCGGCTTTGCCGGCAATCCCCTGAACTACATTCGCAAGAACAAGGACGGTCGTTTTGACGAGCCGCAGATCGACACTACTGTTTTCCGTCAGAACACCGAGGGGATGTACGCCGGCATCGAGTGGACGAATCCGCCAGAAAATGTTCGCGCCGCATTGGCCACGCATCCGAAATTTAAGCCATTTGCCAGCGTGCCCGGCTCCGATCTTGCCGTCAGTGTCCGTGTCATCACTCGTGACGCAGCTCGTCGTATCGTCACCGCAGCCTTCGAATATGCCAAGAAGCGGGGCTTCAAAGGCGTAACCATCTGTGAAAAGCCGAACGTGGTGCGCGAAACCTCCGGCATGATGGAAGAAACCGCTAAGGAAGTCGCCAAGAACTATCCTGGCCTCCGTCTCTGGTCGACCAATATCGACGCGCAGCTCATGTGGCTGAACAAAAATCCCGAAGATTACAACGTGATCGTCGCCTCGAATCTGTTCGGCGACATTTTGTCTGACGCATTTGCCGGCCTCGTTGGCGGACTGGGATTCGCCGCCTCTGGCAACATCGGCACAGACGTCGCAGTTTTCGAGCCAACCCACGGATCGGCTCCAAAATATGCCGAACTTGACCCTCCCATCGTAAATCCGATCGCCATGATTCTTTCCGCCGCCATGATGCTCGATCACGCTGGCGAAGGCGCGAAGGCTGAGCGCATTCGCAACGCTATTGCGAGCGTTGTAAAGGAAGGCAGGGTTCGCACCTATGACATGATGCGCCTCCCCGGTGGTCCGCAAGCCATCAGTCAGGGCGCAGCCAGCACGATTCAAATGACGGATGCGATCTTGGAAGCCTTAGTCACAACTTCGAGGCACAAACAGCCAGAGTTGGTAGGAGCTCGATGAGCACGGCAACCATGCAATCAACCAAGCCCGCCGAAGCCGGTCACTGGGGAAAAGAAGTTCGCTCCGACCTGCACGTTGCCTTCGAACCGCGAGAGCGTGGCGGCATCGAGATCATGCTGGAATCCCGTGTAAGCCTCTACTACGGAAATTCCATCCGCGGTCAGGTAAAGAAGGTTTTGCGGGATCTCGGCGTCGACCACGCCCTGGTCACCATTCATGACGAAGGCGCGCTGCCCTTCGTGATTTCAGCTCGCCTTGAAACGGCCGTAAAACGCGCTGGACTCGGCGAGGGCCGAAAGTCGCTTCCCGAAGACCTACCCTTGCCCCAAGCATCGCCCCGTGACCGTTTGCGCCGTTCCCGTCTCTACTTGCCGGGTACCGAGCCGAAATATTTCATCAACGCCTCCCTTCACCAGCCTGACGCGATCATCCTCGATCTGGAAGATTCCGTTCACCACGCAGAGAAAGATGCCGCGAGAATCCTGGTCCGCAATACGCTTCGCGCTGTCGATTTCGGCACGTGCGAACGCATGGTGCGGATCAATCAGTTGCCGCTCGGGCTCGAGGATCTGGACGAAGTTATTCCGGAAGCGCCAGATCTCATCCTGATCCCAAAAGTCGAAACGCCGGAGTACGTGAAACAGGTCGCGATGACGATCGTCGATCTAAAGTCGAGACACGGCATTCATCACCCGATCTGGATCATGCCGATTCTTGAATCCGCGCTTGGAATCGAGAATGCCTTTCAGATCGCCTGCGCATGCCCGACAGTTTGCGCTCTCACCCTCGGCCTCGAAGATTACACCGCCGATCTCGGCGTCGCGAAAACGCCCCAAGGACACGAATCCCTGTACGCTCGCATGCGGCTTGTGAACGCCGCGAAAGCCGCCGGCATTCAAGCCATAGATTCCGTGTTTGGCGATGTCGGCGATCCCGACGGCCTACGCCGCTGGGCGGAGAATTCGCGTGCCCTGGGATTTGAAGGCATGGGCTGCGTACATCCTTCACAAATTCGCATCATCCACGAGGCATTCGCCCCCTCTGACACCGAAATCGCAAAGGCCCTCAAGATCGTCGCCGCCTTCGAAGAGGCGCAGCAGCGCGGCCTCGGCGTCGTGAGCCTGGGTTCGAAAATGATCGATCCACCGGTCGTTGAGCGCGCCAAAAAGTTAGTTGCACGAGCTAAGCAGATGGGGAAATCCCTGTGAACCCTGCACCCTCTGTGTTTGAAGAAGCAATCGAACTCGTCCAAAATGCCGCCGGACGCACCGTTCCCGCGGAAGTCAACGGCAAGCCGCAGACTCCGTTTCTTGGAGTTGGCCAGTACCACCCGCACGGATACAAAGCCGCGCCTCCCACCCGGGCCGCTGCCGATTATCCAGAGAACGGCGACAAGCGCGTTCGCGATCTCGAAACCGCGTTACGCAAATGCGGCCTCCGCGATGGCATGGTCATTTCCAATCATCATCATCTTCGCGATGGCGATAGCGTCGCGCTCATGGCTCTTCAAGCCGCGGCCAAAATCGGCGTCAAAGATCTCACCTGGTTCCCCAGCGCATCATTCCCCTCGCAAAAAGCTGCCATCGCACTCATGGAATCCGGCGTCATTCACCACATCGAAGGCAGCATGAACGGCCCACTCGGCGACTACTGCACGCAAGGCAAGATGCGCGGCATGGGCGTGTTGCGCTCGCATGGCGGTCGATGGCAGTCGATTCAAGATGGCGAGGTACACATCGACATCGCCGTCATCGCTGCCCCTACCGCCGATCCCTTCGGCGACGCCGACGGCTCTCACGGAAAATCCGCTTGTGGCTCGCTGGGCTTCGCGCTCGCCGACTCGATTTACGCCGATCACGTCATCGTCGTCACCGACAATCTCATCCCGTTCCCCTGCATCCCCTGGCAAATTCAAGGCAACAATGTGGACTACGTCGTGGAAGTCGACTCCATCGGCGATCCCGCGAAAATCGTCTCCGGCACAACTCAAATCACTCGTTCGCCCGATCGCTTGCGCATCGCCGAGTTGGTCGCGCGTTTCTTGCGCGAGGCCGGCATCATGCGCAACGGATTTTCTTTCCAAGCCGGAGCTGGCGGAATCGCGCTGGCTTTCGTCGACTATCTCCGCCGCATGATGAAAGAAGACGGCGTGAAAGCCCGCTTCGTACGCGGCGGTTCGACCAACTATCTGGTTGACCTGTTGCAGGAGGGCCTAACCGACTACATCCTCGACGGCCAGACCTTCGACCTCGACGGCGTGAAGTCGATTGCGAGCGATCCGCGACATGTGGCCACGTCGCCATTCACTTCCTACAACTTTCATGGCAAAGGAAATTTCGCTTCAATGGTCGATGCCGTGGTCCTGGGTGCAACCGAAGTTGACATCGACTTCAATGCCAATGTCGTCACCCACTCCGACGGCCGCCTTCTGCACGGCATCGGCGGATGGCAGAACTGTTTGGCCGCTGGCTGCACCATTCTGGCTCTGCCTTCATTCCGCGATCGCATTCCCGTCATCGTCGATCGCGTGACCACGCTAACCGGCCCAGGAGATCTGATCGACGTTGTCGCCACCGAGCGCGGCATTGCGATCAATCCTCGCCGCGCGGATTTGCTCGATGCAGTCAAAGGATCGAATCTACCCATTCGACCGATTCAGGACATCAAAGCCGAAGTCGAGCGCATCTGCGGCGGCGAGCCCGAACGTCCAAAGTTCGGAGATCGCCCAGTCGCAATTGTGAAGTGGGTCGACGGTACCGTGCTCGACACAGTTTGGCAGGTCGGCTAAGGCCCAGGGGTTCGATGTTCAACCCAAAATATGGCCACTGCCAAAAACAGTGGCCCCGTTCTGCAGTGGTCCTTATCTGAATTGCACTAGCACCGAGTTAATCCCCAGACTCCCACTCTTTGAACCCGAGTTGTAGAGAACGATTCGCAGGGGATAGTCTCCCAGTGCTGGGCTTGGCACATTCGCCCATGAACTTACCTTTAATGTATTGGCAGATGATATCGGCACTGTGCCTGTTAGGTCCTGCCAGGTTGAATTGTAGAACTGCGCTTTCGCTGTCGAGCCACTTGGCAAGGCAAGGTTGCCGAGCGAGACCTCGAGCCTGACCTGCCCCGCTCGAGTCATGTCTACCTGAGCGAACTGCGAAGTGTTCACTACGCCCGCCCCAATGGTGTAAGTTCCGGTTGTCAACAAAATTTGCGAAGCTGGCAGTCCTGGCAGACGGTAGGATCCATTGTTATCCGACTCCCGGATCGTTCCGCCGGAGATCGCCAACCAGTATTGGCCCAGTACGGGATTCGGCAGAGGCTCTGAGTTATCAGTCAGACCAATAGAACTCTCTGCCGCAGCGTTTTGCGCCACATTTAATGGCCCAATGCAATTCGTCCCGTTGCTGCCTTGCGAACATTGGGCGGCTGCCAGGCCCGTCAGTAAGAGGATTGTCACAAGATATTTCATGCAACCTCTCTTATTGGATCGTCCCGGTTAAGCCGGTCGGCGCAGGCGGCGGTGTTGGGATACTCAGTGGCCCCACTTCATTGCTGAAGCCGGATTCCCCGCCCGCGCTGACGGCGGTCACTTTGTAGTAGTACGTGCTGCCATTCGTAATGCCAGTATCTGTATAGGTGGTGATTGGCGTCGTGCTGCTATAGAGCAGGGTTTCCCCGCCAGAAGCCGTGCCTCGATAAATGTTATTTCCGGTGATGCCCGATCCTGTACTCTGCGTCCAGTTCAGCAGGACTTGATGTGCCCCGGGAATATTAGGACTGTTGCTGACTTTACCCGTGACTGGCTTGCTATCCGCACTGGCGATGATTGCTAAGAATATGACGATGGGAAAGATGCTCAGACGTCGTATCATTCATGACCTCCATTAATTGGGAATATTGGCTGCGAATTGGCTGCGAATTGGTTGGAATAGGCGGACTCCGAATTAGTGCTGGAGTCATAGGCTGTGCATACGTAATAAAAGGTTGCGTTGCTTGGAACGTTCAGATCGGTGTAACTCAAAGTGGCAATGCCGCTCATCACTTGGGTATATGGCCCGCCGCTCGTGGTACTGCGGTAGACACGGAAGCTGATGGTCGGGCTGGTTTCATCAGACCACGACAACAAGACATAGTGTTTGCCTCCGGCATCGCTCTCGACACTGCCATTTAACGTGACTGTACCCGTAAGGCTGGTCTGCGCGAACGCATTACTCAACAGCAGCGTGAGTGCGAATAAGAGTTTTTTCATCATGTCTTACCTCTTATGTGCGCTTTTCATGCCAAAGTGTGAGTTGTGCGCGGCTCGAGCGCGCGAGTCTCGTCGTGGATTTCCCGTAAGTTTTTTTGTCCATTTCGGTCGCGCAGTGTGACCTGAGTGGATCGAGTGGCGCAGCCAGGATTTGCTCGATGCGATAAAGGCTCGAATCTAACAATCCGTCCGATTCAGGAAATTAAAGCGGAAGTCGAGCGAACCTGCGGCGGCAAACCCGAACGTCCAAAGTTCGGAGATCGCCCAGTCGCAATTGTGAAGTGGGTCGACGGTACCGTGCTCGACACAGTTTGGCAGGTCGGATAGGGCTGAAGGGTCCGGCGGCGGTTCTGAACTGCGCGGTGATGCGCCGGGGGTGAGGACCGTCGGTCGATGAAGCCAATCGGAACGATGGCCTGACTATCACCGTCCAAGCAGGGCGATCACGGCGAAGAATAGTGCAAGTCCAGTGGCGATCGTCATTGCGAAACGAAACCTGGGATGAATTTCCGCAAGAAGCGGCCTGTGCTCATCACAGTAGACTTGTGGAGCTGTCGTTGGGTCGAAGTAATACTTTCCGCGTCTCTCCAGTTGAACAGCAATGTTAAGACCCGCCCTTGTTGCCTGGGCCGTGCATCCCCGCGAGCAGCAATTTGCCATGACACCGTCCGGTAACCGCCGGAGCTGCGGATGAATCGCGTTCATGGCGCCTCCGACCGCAAAGTATGCAAGAAGCATCGCCATGGAAACTGCCACGACAATCGCAACCGCGAGGCCAATCACTGTGGCTCCAATTGTAGCCGCGAGGGGACCTTGGTGTTAAGCGTTGTGAAAGCCCGTTGGAGGCTGATCCCACCGTTAATGGTTCCCCACACGTACTTCAGGGCTTACCCTCGCGAAGCTTCTAACCCGGCCGTTCTCACCGGTGGCATCTTCCTGGAACTGAATCGCGGAATCACCCATACCACGATCCGATATCCCAGCAGCACGCCCAGCACCACCGCATACTCGAGCGGTTTGTGAATGTCAGCTTTCACCAGCCACCAGTAGTGAATCACACCCGCAATGGCGGCGAAGTAAATCAAACGATGCAGCCCCTGCCACCGCTTTCCTCCAAGGCGGCGAATCCAGCCGCTAGTCGAAGTGAAGGCCAAAGGAATGAGCAAGAGAAACCCCGTGAATCCGACCGTGATGAACTTTCTTTTTTCGATGTCCTTTAGCATTGCATGCACATCGAAAAATTTGTCCAGCCAGATATAGGTCAAAAAGTGCAGCGTGACGTAGAAGAACGCAAACAGCCCAAACATGCGGCGAAACCGGATGAGCCAGGGCTGGCCGGTCAACTTCCGAAGTGGAGTGATGGCAAGCGTTACTAATAAGAAGATCAGCGTCCAATCACCGGTCGAATGCGTGATGACCTCAATCGGATTGGCGCCCAGCGCGTTGCTATAGGCCTTCCAGCCCAACCGCGCCAGCGGCCCCAGGCAAGCGAGAAACACCACGGGTTTGAACCAGCGAACTGGCATTGGTCAAAAATTCTTGCGGAGATCCATTCCGCTGTAGAGGCTCGCCACCTGATCGTATCCGTTGAACATGAGCGTCGGCCGCTTGCGAAATTCTCCCAGACGCCGCTCTGTAGCCTGGCTCCAGCGCGGGTGATCCACGTTCGGATTCACGTTGGAATAAAAACCATACTCATCCGGCGCCATTTTGTTCCATGTGTTGAGCGGCTGCTTGTCGGTGAAACGAATCCTTACAATCGCCTTGGCGCTCTTGAATCCATATTTCCACGGCACCACGATCCGCAACGGCGCTCCATCCTGATTGGGCAAATCCTCCCCATACATTCCAAAGCAAAGCAGCGCCAGTGGATGCATCGCCTCATCCATGCGCAAACCTTCTACATACGGCCAATCCAGAACGCGCTCCCTCTGACCGGGCATCTGCTTCGGATCATAGATCGTAGTGAACTCCATAAATTTGGCTTTGCTCAGCGGCTGCGCCCGCTTGATCAGTTCGCTCAGCGAAAACCCTACCCACGGCACCACGATCGACCATCCTTCCACGCAGCGATGCCGGTAAATGCGCTCCTCCGGTGAGGCCATTTTGATGATTGTGTCGACATCGAGTTCTTGTTTTTTGCTGACCAATCCGTCAACCGTGACTTTCCACGGCCGGGTTCTGAAATCCTTCGCCAGCCCGGCGGGCTCGTACTTGTCGGTCGAGAATTCGTAATAGTTGTTGTAATTGGTTACATCTTTATACGGCGTGATCGTCTCCGTGGTCGAAAACGAGCTCTTTTGAATTCCGCTGATCTTGTTGTTAGCCGAGGCTGTAATGGCAGGGGAAATCAATTTTCCGAACCGAGCGCTCACCGCTGCGGCTCCCCCCAGTACTGCCGCCCCGGCAAGAAACTTACGACGGTTCAAGTACAGACTTTTCGGCGTGATCTCCGAAAACCGAATATCCGCCGGTTTCTTAATCAGCATTGACTTCCCCTAATAAAAGTACGGATGCCTCAGCCCAATGGATTGGTGCCAAACAGCCCCTGCAAATCAGATTCGCATTGTTCAAAAAAGTAACAAAGGGTGATGCTTTAAAGCGCTTTAGTATGAAGGCGTTTCGCTGTCGAAAACCGATTACACTTGTAATTGTGACGCCGCTCCTTGCCAACTGTCCCGGAAAGTATTAAATTCCTTGATTCCCCGTTGAATGAAGCGTGGCTGGTATGAAAGTAAGGCGAGGTCCGTCTGCAACGAAATGTTTCTGCCGTCGGCTGCCTTCTCATGTCCCTAGGAGAAAAAGAATGAAAAGTTTGATCAAAGCAGTTCTCGCAATCGCAGCTTTCGCAATGCTGTTTTCGACTTTCTCGCTGGCCGATTCCGGCGGCGACACCTTTAAAGCAAAGTGCGCCATGTGCCATGGTGCAGATGGCAAAGGCGCCACCGGCATGGGCAAAAGCTTGGGCCTTCGCGATCTCGGCTCGGCCGACGTGCAAGGTCAATCGGATGCCGATCTGACTAATATCATCACCAACGGCAAGGGCAAGATGCCGAAATACGACGGCAAATTGACCAAGGACCAGATCAACGACGTCGTAAAATATATTCGTACGCTCAAACACTAAGCTGGCAGGCCAACGCCGTCAGCACACCGGATTCGCGAGGGCAACTTCGGCCGCGCGTCTGCCTCTAATCACGATGGATGCGGACTGCGGTGGAGTTGTCCTGGCAATCTTTGAGCGGCGGGGCAGCCCCCATGTTTAGAAAATTGCTTAGTGCACTCGCAGTCGTAACCTTCAGTTGCGTAACCCTCTTTGGCCAGGATGGGGCATCGGCTCCTGCAACCAAAGATTACTCATTCACTCTTTCTGCCAGCGGAACTTGGACCGACACCGGCATAACCTTGCAGCCCAACGAGACGGTGCAAGTCTCCCCTGCAACTGCATGCACCGCCTCCTCGAACGACAATCTTCCGCTCTCCTCCGCCCCCGCCGGCTCCCTCATCGCAAAATTAGCTGCTGACGCCACGCCGATTCAGGTAAGCTCCAACGGCGACATTGAAATTTCGCAAGCTGGCCATCTTTTCCTCGCCACCAACGGAAAATGTCCGGCGAGCAAAACTGTCACCGTTCACGTCGCGCCGCTCTCACAAAAAGATAGACTCAAGCAACAAGCGGAAAGTGCGGCCGCGATTTTTCTGCAAGGACAATTCGGTAATACCGTGGGCGATGCCGCAGGCAAGCTCCTCGGCACTCCAACGCCAACCGCCGCGACCGCCGCGTCTTTAAAAATTTCCGCCGCGCCGCTCGATCCTCGCCTGCGCAAAGACATCGACGGCCTGCCGCGCCGCGTCAACGATCAGTTCAAGAATCTCGGCGACATGGTTAATTTTGTTTTGATCGGCTCCGAAGCGGACGTCAAAAGCATTTTGACCGCAGCCAACTGGCATGTGGCCGATACCAGCGATACTGGAGCGGTGGTGGCAGCGATCAATAACACGTATCAGAACCAGGATTACATGGCCATGCCGATGAGTACTCTCTACCTCTTCGGACGCCCGCAGGACTTCGGCTACGAAATGGCCGAGCCCATTGCCATGGTTGCCAGCCGGCATCACTTCCGCCTCTGGAAAGCTTCCTTCACTTGGAACGGACAACCCGTGTGGGCGGGCGCGGGCACGCATGACATTGGTTTCGCCAAGGACAAGCGGAACGGCAGCGTCACTCACAAGATCGATCCCAATCTCGATGGCGAGCGCACCAACATTGGCGATAGCTTGCAGAAAACCGGCAAGGTGCAGAGCATGAGCTACTACTCGCCGCCCAACGCAGTCACAGAAGCCAAGAATGCGACCGGCGACAGCTACACCTCGGACGGAAAAATCCTGATAATTTTTCTGAAGTAGCGCTAGCCGTTACTGCACTCGCAGGTATTCCGCTTTCGCCTCGCGCAACACTGGCAGGTCTGGATCCGCATCTTTCCATATCGCAAACAAATCCTGATACGCCAGCCGGCTATGCACTTTGTCTCCCTGCATGGCATAAGCGCGCGCCAATCCAAGCTGCAGCATCGGAAAAAACGGATCCGGGCCAAATGTATTTTTCAAACCGATCGCCCGCTGATAGAGTTGCACCGCGTCCCCCGCCTGTCCTGCTTTTAGAAAAACAAGTCCCCGCAAAAACAAAGTGCTGGAATCCACACGCGCATACACCAGCGCTCCGTCGAGCAAGCTGGCTGCCTGCGCCAGGTCGCCATGGTTCATGGCGATGATCGCTTTCACTGCGGGAACCGAAACAAATTGAACCCAGGTGTCATACGGTCGCTTTTGCGCATCTTCGTTGGCCAAATCCAAAGCCCGTTTCTCTTCTCCAAAGTAGGCCAAAACGCCGGCGACTCCCTCCACTATGTTCGAGGATTTCGAAATCTTGAGTGCCTGTTCTACTGCATCCAATGACTCTTTCTTTTCGCCATAGAGAGCGTCGACCGCCGACTCCTGCTGATACTCTCCCGCGACCACTTCTTTCAGCGCCAGCCGGTCCGCCGCCTCTCGCATTTGCGTGCCATATTCGCGCGCTTTTCGCAGCTCGCCGTGATAGCTGGCCAGGTTCGCATTGAATCCGAGCAAGTTCAGTTGGCCGCCGGGATCATCTTTGAGAAACTGCTGCTCGCGGTCCATGGTCGCAGTGTCGCCCTGCAGCCACGCAATGTACGCCAACTGCGCATGCACACCCCACCCGCCTATCCTTCGTTGTACCGCTTGATTCAATGTCGTCTTGGCTTCATCCAAACGGTTTACGTTGACGTAGCAGTTGGCCAGTAAGGTGTAGTAGTTCGCGCTATCGGGATCAAGTTGCACGGCCTTCTGAGCATTCTGCAATGCGTTGTCGAACTGTCCTAGCCGGTTGTAAATATTCGCGACATTTCCATAAGGGATCGCATCCCGCGGATAGGTTTGCTTATACAGCTCCAGCGCAGTAATCCCCTTATCGAGCTGTCCCGCATCCGCGTAGTAATGCTCCATGATGTAAAACTTCTCGTGCTCACTGGCCCGGTCGCGCAGTTCGAAAGCTTTTTCCCGATACTGCTCGTCTAAATCATGCTGCCCCAGGTTGCCGTAAGTCACCGCCAGCCTGGCCCAGGCCAATGCGAAATTCGGATCCAACTCCACCGCGCGCTTGTATAGAGGCTGTGCCTCTAGATCAGCGCCGTCGAAATGTTTCGCGTCACCGAGAGTAAACGCCTTCAGTGCCTCCAGCGACGAAGTCGTCGCCTCCGACAAAGGCATGTTGTACTTCTGCAACGAAGCCAGCGACTCGCCCAACTTGCGCCGTAATTTCGAGCTCGCGCTGTGCAGCGCATTCAGCACATCTTCTTTATTATCGGCTTGCGCTTGCTCCTGCCCGAGCGATTCGCCCGTCGCCGCATTCACCGCCTCCACCGTGATCACATACTGGCTTCCCAGGCTCGCAATCGAACCCGTGAGCATGGCCTTAATTCCGTCGCGCAGACAAATCTCGCGTCCCACGTCGGCGGTAATGCGATCGTCCGCAGGCCGGCCCATATACTGCAACGTTTGCCGGATCCTCTGATCCGAAACCACGTTGAAATAGGGCGATTGCGAAAAGTCCACCGACTCCGCCTTCTTTAGCGTTCCATCAAACACCGGATCGGCCGTAGTATTCGCGAAATCCGTAACCAGAATCGTGTCCTTCTCGGTCATCGCTACGCTGTGCTTTCGCGAGAAAAAGACGAATACCCCGGCTGCGACCGCGATCAACACGACCGCCACATAAATCCACGTCCTGCTGCGCGTTTCCGCGACGCCTATTCGCCCCGAGGAGCCGTGGGCCACGCCAATCGTTCCCGACTCCGTGTCCCGCCGCAGCCGCTTGAGATCAGCTCGAACTTCCGCCGCGCTTTGATAGCGCAGATCTTTATCTTTCTCGAGCAGCTTGGTGATGATGCCTTCGAGCGGCGCCGGCACTTCTGGATTCAGCCGCACCGCCGGCACCGGCGTGCGATTGAGAATCGCTTCAAAAACCACCGCCGATGTTTCACCGCGAAATGGCAGCGTTCCCGTGCACATTTCATAGAGCACCGTGCCGAACGAAAACAAATCAGTTCGCGGATCAAGGTCCTTGCCTCGCGCCTGCTCCGGCGACATGTATGCTACCGTGCCGACGGTCGAACCCGGGCTGGTCAGCGTCAACTCATCGATCGTGACGGCCGATCCCATGGTCGCGGTCCCGAGAACCGCCTCCGGCTTCAAATGTTTCGCCAAGCCAAAATCCAGCAGCTTGGCCTGATTGCGCGTGGTCACGAAAATGTTCGCCGGCTTGATATCGCGATGCACAATCCCCTTGGCATGTGCCGCATCCAGCGCATCCGCGATCTGGATGCCCAGGTCCAGCACGGCATGTATCTCCATCGGATGAGCGCCCATCAGTTCTTTGAGCGTTTTGCCCTCGAGCAATTCCATCGCGAGGAACAGACGCCCGTCCTCAGCCTGCCCGATTTCATAAATTGTGCAGATGTTGGGATGGTTCAGCGCCGAAGCCGCCCGTGCTTCAGATTTGAAGCGCTCCAGCACGGCAGGGTCTTTTTCCAGCTCTCCCGGCAGAAACTTCAGCGCTACGTGCCGGCCGAGATTGAGGTCCTCGGCCTCATATACCACGCCCATGCCGCCGCCGCCAAGTTGCTGCAGGACGCGGTAGTGGGAGATGGTCTGACCAATCATGAAACGCCCATTTTCCGGGAGCACTTTCGATGTTAGCTGCGAGGGAAGGCCCCGTCAAACACTAGAGAAGATACGTAGAAACACAAAGTTTTGTTCGGATGCGGGGTGATTTCGTTGACCACGGTCCGCGAGCTAACGTGGCATAACAAAATGTTTCTGTGGGCTGCCCCGCTCCTTGCCGCTTTTGCAAGGGGCGGGCGGGGGATCACCCCAGCTTCTTCCTGGCCAGCGGCCGCGCAAACGCGTTCCCCGGATTGTGATTGTTAAACGTCATCACCTTCCGGTAGCAATCCATCGCCTGATCTTTCTCGCCCGACTTTTCGTAGGCTTCGCCCAACAAAGCAAGAATGAACGGATCGTTCTGATCCGCCTTCTGCAGATCGGCAATCGCGGTCTTGTAGTCGCCTAAATAGAACGCGACGTAACCTGTTAAATAGGGAAAAAACTTCTCCTGCTGCGGATTCTTCGCCTTGTCGAGCGCAGCCTTTGCCGCATCCACTTCTTTCTTCGCCTCGTCGGCATCGCCGCGCCGAGCCGCAATTCGCGCCTGCGCGTGCGCCCAGCGAAATTCCCACAAATATTTGTAATTATCTTCGAGACTGGGCTTACGCAACGCGGTTTGATATCCGACCTGATACCACCTGTACGCGCCATCCAGATCGCCCGATTCCAGCGCAATCCTTCCCATCTCGTTGGCAATCTCTCCGGCGCCAGAAAAATCCTGACTCGCCGCGCGAGCGTCGAAAACTTGCTTCTCGTACTTTTCCGCTTCGCTTGCCTTACTCTCGAAGGCGTACGACACCGCCATCGCCCGCAGCGCCAGCTGTTGCTGGTCGCCCGACGCCGCTCCAATCGCCTTTTCGAAATGCCCGCGAGCTTCGCTGTAGTTGCCTTGCAAATCCAGCGAGATGCCCATGGCCAGGTGCGCATCGAAGAGATTCGGCTCCATCTGCAGCGCTTGCTGATAGAGCGCAATGGCCTCGCTTTGCTTGCCCTCGCTGTTCAGCTTTTGTCCCTGCTTCACCAGCTTGATGGCAGCGCGATCTTCAGCGTCCTTGGGCTGTGCCACTAGCCCTGCGGAGAGCAGCAAAGTTCCACAAAGGGCTAGAACAGAGATAGAGGATCGAAAAGAAAAGTGCGCTTTCATGGCGCAGATTATGACACAGGGCGGAGTCGCGTGCCAGAAAGCGTTTGGGTGGGCTCCTGGGAGAAGCAGGGGCAATAGCTCTCCGGCTCGGCGGCTTTGTCCGCTACTTCAGCCTCACGCTTACTCGACCAGATTTTGGAATGCTCGCAATGAAAGGAGGATTTTCCTTTCGGTAGATACGTGCAATGTCCCGTAGTGCCGCGATCAACATTTCGGCCATTTCCACGCCGCTGTAGTTGCCGGAACTGAAGTAGAATTCGCGAATCTTGTGCTGGCGAACTGCGAGTTTCTCTAATTCGTTATATCGGATGCGCTTGTCTTTCGTCAGCAAAACCCAGCCTTTCTCGCCAACCAGTGGAAGCCATTCCGTGTCCTCTGTGCCTGGGGCAAAGTGCTGGCAGTGGCGCTCGTGACGCACGCCATGTTGAACGAGAGCTTCGAGAATCGGTTTGCAGTTGTGAAGATTTTCGTCGAGATAAAGCACGAAGTCTTCAGGCAGCGACAGCGGCCGTCCTCTGCTCCCAGCGGATTGCTTCTTCGATCTTTCGCGGCTCGACGCCATATTCAGCAGCGAGGTCGTCTATGGATTCGCGGGCATTGAACCTGGAAGCGACCACTGCGGTCGAAATGCCGGTACCCGTGATCACCGGCTTGCCGAAACCCACTGCGGGATTGATCTGGATGAACCTTGGCTCGTCGTGCTTGCGCTCCATGACAAATGGGTACAGCTTGAACAGGCCTTTGGGGTCGCGTTCGATGCGTTCGAGGTAAAGCTCCATCACGCCGGGCATCAGAATTTGCTCGTCTTTTGAGAGGCTCACAATCTTGCCTAGGTGCTCGATGAAGAGGTCGCGGCGATCGGTCTGGAATGCCTGCTCGATCAGCGGATGTTTATGCTGAACATACTTGGCAAGCGTGGCCAGCGCCTTTCGTACTTTGGGAATTCGCACATCGTAGATCGCCCGCATGCTGCTTAGCATGTAGCATTCGAGCAGATTGCTGAAAGAAAGGCGCGCCGGTTCTGTGCTGGCGAGCTTGATCAATGGAGAAACCGATCCTCCGCCTTTGACCCAATAGACGAGAGTATTCTGCGGCACCAGGAGGTACTGCGCCGCCTCCGCGACGCCGTAGATTGGAGTTTCCATTAAAGTTGAGTCGGCCATTCTATGCCCCCTTAGACGGTTGAGCGCAGAAATTCGAAGAAGCGGACTGTCAAAAGCTGTTTTAATGGATCTTCTACTAGACTGACTTGTAGAAGTTGCCCAATCGTAGCCTTCAAAATATTGTCATGCCACCAAAGTTGATTGATTGGAAACGATTGAGTCATAGCGGTGGTGTCGACCAAGAATTCCACCAGAGGTATTGCATTACGCATCAAAATTGCGCGCCATATGTAACGGGGATGGCCCTCGACTAGAAGTTTCTCAAGCCTCTCTTGGGGAACGCCTATTTCACCTGTCCTAGCTTTTTCCTTGAAATCATTCGACGTCATCAAGGACAAATCCCATTCGAATGTGCCTGGCAAGGAAGCAATAGTGATTAGCTCCCCCAGTCGCTTCAGCCATGGCAGGACTTCGAGATATGCCAACCTGATCTTCGCATACAGAGGGATAATCACAACTTCCGGTATCAATTCGTTGGGCCATCCGCCAGTAAACTTGACGATGCCGTCCGGAGCCGCAGGCGGAATAACTTTGAGTCTGGAAAACGGCCCGACCTGATCATCGTGGGCATAGAATTCGTCTATCCGCTGTCCTACGAGTGGTATCCCAGCTGAGGGAGAGGCCCCTTCTGAAGAAAGCACAGAACTTGGATTAAGTGAAAACCCCGCCAAAGTAAGCGCATGTCTTCCATTGCTTGCAATTCGCACAACAAGTAGCACAGGGGCACCCAGTTTCAGATACCCATAAAGCAGCGACACCAGAGGTATTCCCGGCTTGACCTCGATGACTTCAGGCTCGAGCCCCACTGCAGCAATGGCATTGCATACCTGTTCCACTTTTAGACCATGTGAGGGAAAGGGACGCGAATCCTCAAGAACGCGGTTTGCAGATCTTGTAATGGTAGCCGGAGTCGGAGCAAGTGATTGAAAAAGATCGCGATCTCTTTGAAAGCACGCCCACAAAGCAACCGTGGCGCACGCGGCCAGCGCTCGGTCCTGTTCTTGATAGGCCAAACTATCAATCTCTAGCCCTAAACCAAACAGGCTTACCCTATACCGTTTTGTGCACGGGTAATTTCTTCGACCTGAAGCTGGGGGATAAGTTTTCAGCACTGTCCGGCCAATAATGGCTCTGGGCAGGGGTCTAGCGACCACGAAACCTAGATATCCTTCGGCGAACCTCTGAACGACACCCGAGTCAGCTTTATTGAGGATGATGTTTTTGAAGTCGTCATTCGTTACTTCGGTCGCAAAAAAATGGATCCGTTTACACGTTTTTGGGTATTTTTCAAAGCATTTCGCATAAAAGCTTGCGTAGTCGTCGAGATAATCTCCGTCGACGTATTCATTTTCAATGACGATTGTTCTTGCACCGATTTCACGGAGGTAATCGCTCAAATATGCTGCGCGACGGTTGGCTGAAACCTCTGCTACTGCACACTCGCAGTCAAGCGCTTCGAATAGCTTTTCTTGCGAAAATGGCGCAACGACGAAGAAAGGCGGCATCCGGCATTACACACTCACGACCCACTCGAAAACTTCCTCACTTGTTTTCTGAGCCTCTTCCAAGGTCATAATCACCGCATTCACGCGTTCGATGCTCTGTTCAAGCGCACGACGCGTTTGCTCGGGATCGAATTCGGGATTAGGAATGTTTTTATTTTTCAGTTCTGTCACCGAAGTCTCCTTACCCGGAGATTCTAGGGAAATAAGGCTATTTGGAAGCGAACGTTAAATCTATAGTTGCCTAATGTCAAGTATCTCGCAAGTTACGGAGGTCTTCAACCGAGCCAAACCAAATTCACTACTTTTCACCGCCCTACTGTATCAGCGTCCCGTTTGGCGGCTCTTCTGCCAGCGGAATCACCACGGCTGCCGCCACTCGGTCTCCCGCCTCAAGCTGCAATAACCGCACGCCCTGCGCCGCGCGGCCGGATTCGCGAATCGTGCTCGAATCCATGCGGATGATTTTGCCGTACTGGCTGATCAGCATGACTTCCGATTCTTCCGTCACCTGCGCAATGCCCGTGACCTTGCCGTTGCGAGCCGTGGTCTTCACATTGATCACGCCCGACCCGCCGCGTCCCTGTAGACGGTATTCCTCGGCGGGTGTGCGTTTGCCATAGCCATTTTCGGTGACAGAAAGGATGAGGTTACCTGGCTCCGGAAGCAGTTCCGCAGCATCCTTGGTGGCCGGCTTGCCCGCAGGAGCCGCGCCTGGCTTCGGTGTCGTCGCCATCCCGACGATGTAGTCGCCTTCGTCGAGTCTCATGCCGCGCACGCCGGAAGCCGGTCGTCCCATCGGCCGCACATCGTCTTCTTCAAATCGAATCGCCTGCCCATCATGCGACGCCAGAAATATGATCTGGTTTCCATCCGTCAACGTAACGCCGACCAGTTCGTCGTCCTTGTCGATGCCAATCGCAATAATCCCGCGTGACATTACATGCGAAAAATCTTTCAGTGCAGTTTTCTTTACGGTTCCGTTCCGCGTCGCAAAGAAAATGTACTTCCCTTCTTCTTCCAGATCGCGCACCGCCAGCATCGTCCGCACCGTTTCTCCAGGCTGCAGCGACGCCAGGTTCCCAATGTGCTTGCCTTTGCCCGCCGCGCTCACGTCCGGCGTCTCATACACCTTCAGCCAGTACACGCGTCCGGTATTCGTGAAAATCAGGATGTACGCATGGGTCGACGCAATAAACAAATGCTCGACAAAATCCTCGTCGCGCGTCTTCATGCCCGTGCGGCCCGTGCCGCCGCGCCGTTGCATGCGGTAAGTCGAAATCGGCGTCCGCTTGAGATAACCGCCATGGCTCACCGTCACCGCGACCTGCTCATCGGCAATCAGGTCTTCCAGTTGAATTTCCGCCGCTTCATCTTCGATCTTCGTCCGCCGCTCGTCGCCGTAGAGCTTCTTGATCTCTTCCAGCTCTTTGATGATCACGCCGCGCAGCTTCTTCTCCGACGCGAGAATCGATTCGTATTCCGCGATATTCTCCCGAACCTGTTTCAGCTCATTCGTGATCTCATCGATCGAGAGCTTGGTCAAGCGATGCAATTGCAGTTCAAGAATCGCGTCCGCCTGAATTACCGTGAACGGCTTTTCGACATCCGGCTTCGGCGCACGTCCGGTGATATTGATGTCAATTTTCTTTCCGGCAAAGTACGCCACCAAATTTTCCCGGGCTTCGGCACGGTTGGCGCTGCCACGAATAATGACAATCACATTGTCCAGATGATCGAGCGCTTTGATGTAACCTTCGAGAATGTGCTCGCGGTCTTTCGCCTTGCTCAACAAGAACGCGGTGCGGCGCCGCACCACATCCACGCGGTGATCGATGAAATGCTGGATCGCCTGGATCAGTCCCATTTCCTTGGGCTGTCCATTCACCACCGCCAGGAAGATCATGCTGAAACCTTCCTGCATCGAGGTGTGCTTGAAGAGCTGATTGAGCACCAGTTGCGGCTCACCTCCGCGCTTCAGTTCGACCACGATTCTCATGCCATCCCGGTCGCTCTCATCCCGCACGTCGGAAACGTCGTCTATGGTCTTGTCGTTGACTAGGTCGGCTATACGCCGGATCAGGGTGGCCTTGTTGACCTGATAAGGAATTTCTGTCACCACAATCGCTTGGCGCTCTTTGGTGATGTTTTCGATCGCGGCGCTGGCGCGCATCATGAAGCGGCCGCGGCCCGTCTTGTAGGCGTCGAGAATTCCCGCTTTGCCGTGAATGATGCCGGCTGTGGGAAAATCCGGCCCCTGCACCATCTTTAGAATTTCCGGCAATGTCGCGTGCGGGTTGTTGACCAATGTGATCGTCGCGTCGACGATTTCGGTCAAGTTGTGTGGCGGAATCTTTGTGGCCATACCGACGGCGATGCCATCTGAACCATTGATCAGCAGATTCGGGATGCGGGTTGGGAGCACTACCGGCTCCTCGGTGGTATCGTCAAAGTTCGCGACAAAATCAACCGCATCTTTGTCGATATCCATCAACATCTCTTCGGCGATTCGGGTCAGGCGGCACTCGGTATACCGATAAGCCGCTGCAGGATCGCCATCGACCGAACCAAAATTTCCCTGGCCGTCGATCAACGGATATCTCAGGCTCCAAGGTTGTGCCAGGCGCACCAACGCGTCGTATACCGCGCTGTCACCATGAGGATGGTATTTTTTGAGAAGTTCGCCCACAACGCCAGCACACTTGCTGGTCTTGCGGTTGTGCAGCATGCCCATGTCGTGCATCGCGTACAGAATTCGCCGATGCACCGGCTTCAATCCGTCACGCACGTCGGGCAGCGCTCGGCCAATGATCACCGACATCGAATAGTCGAGATACGACCGCCGCATCTCATCTTCAATGTTGACCGGCTGAATATTCAGCGCGCCCGGGCTACCGCCATCGCCGCCGGGCGGAGGCGTTAAAGGAAGTTGGGGATTCTGTTCATCTGCCATAAAGAAGCGATCAGCTCCTAAGCTTTCAGCTTCCAGCTACAACCTGGTCCTTGTCATTCCGCGCCGTTCGCAGGCGCAGCTTCTGCGCCGAGAACGTATCGAAGAACCTGCAGTTTGGTTGTCCTCGCGAATCTTCTAAACGATTGCATTTACAGGATGTTAGCTTAGATTTGTCTACGGACAATTATACCATGAAAGTGGCCGGAAAATGGCCCGGCGATTGACGATTACGATTCCTCCTACGGCCGCGTCACCACCTCGTTTGGATAGGAAGGAAGCACAAATTTGACGCCGCTTTGTTGATTGGCTTTCAGCGTGGCCGGAATATCGAGCGCCGCGAGCCGCACTATCTTGTTCCAATATCCGTCGACCCAGTAATTACCGCGCGCATAAAGCTTGCCGCTCTCAATTACGTAGTCGATGACTTGTTCGCGATGCCCATCGCGATAAATCAGCACCGCTGGCGGAAGGTCGGTCGCGGCCGTTGTAACCGATCGTGACACTGCTTCGGAATAATCCTGCTCCGCGCTGGCTTCGTGCTCGCCGCTTGATCGCGCGTAATGATCGCCTTGCCACTCGATCAGCACAGACTCGGGCAAGCGTTGGGAATCAGCAGGCGAAGCCGCGGTTGGCTGAACCACCACGACTGGCGGCGAGGGCGCCTGGTAGGCCAGCGATTCGTAAGGATAATCAGGGTAGAAGTAGGGGTCGCCCCAAAACGCAGCGGAACGGTCGCCGCGATTCCCGGTGAATCCACCGCGAAAGCCACCATGAAATCCGGACGCGCCGCCGCGCATTTGCGCCCAAGCTCCTGACGCGAATGCCACCACCAAAACTAAAACGATAATTAGCTTGGGATTTCCGACCGGTAGGCTGTACAAACCGCGATGCATAAAGCTTTTGCCGAGTTCCGCTTTCTCAAAATATAACACGACGGAGCCGGCTTCATCTCCGTCGCGTCAATTTCGATCGGCAGCAAAACTAAGGTCGAGCTTCGTAAACAATATTGAACGGAGTCTCGGTCGCACGGCGGAAGCGGTTGAATCCCGCCGCGCCGACTACCTCGCGGATGCGTTTCTCACCCGCCTGCGCACCCAGACACAGCCCAACTTCCTGCGACCGTGAACAAGGCGTGCAAAGCAAAGTTGAGAACGAATAGTACACGCGCCCCACGGGGTTCAGATTGTCCTTCAGTGCATCGTTGGCAAAAGGTTCGACAATCATCCACGTCCCATCCTTCGCCAGCGATTGCCGCACATGCGCCGCCGCTCCAACCGGATCTCCCATGTCATGCAGGCAGTCGAAGACCGCGACGAAATCATAGTCCTTGCCGGGAAATTCCTTCGCTTTGGATACTTCGAACGTGACTCGATCCGCCAGGCCCGCGCGCTTAGCAGATTCGCGTGCCGCCTCGACCGATTTGTCGTGATAATCGAATCCGAAGAATCGAGACTTCGGGAAAGCCTGGGCCAGCAGCAACGTCGAAGCTCCTTTGCCGCAGCCGACATCAGCTACTCGCGCGCCTGCTTCCAATTTCTCTTTCACCCCTTCCAACGCCGGAATCCACGAGGTCACCAGATTAGCGGCATACCCGGGGCGAAAGAATTTTTCGCAACCGTGGAAGACGCCGTCGTCGTGCTCATGCCAGCCCATGCCAGCCCCGCTGCGGAACGACTCCGCGATCCGCGGGACCGCTGCCAGCGATCCCAACGCCAGTTCGAACGCTCCCGGCAAATAAGCCGGACTGTCTTCGTTCGCCAGCGTGAAGGCTTGCTCTTCACTGAGCCCGAATTTATGCGTCTTCTCGTCGTAGGTGATGTACCCTCCCGCTGCCTGCGAAGAAAGCCATTCGCGCAGGTAGCGCTCATCAGTTTGAGTCTTCGCAGCCAGTTCTGCGGGGCTCATTGGGCCGGTGGCAAGGGCCTTGTATAGCCCCAACTTTTCGCCGATCACCACCATCCCGGCATGCACTGCCGCACCGAGATCGCCTACGAAGCGCCCAATAAAAGCATTCAGCTTGTCAACGTTTAAAGTTGGACCTTGCGTCGTGCTCATGGAATCATCCTCCCTGTTGAAATTTGTCGAGCACTTAGGTTTGATCGTAAAACTTCAGCGCCATGGCCCCGTGCGTTGCAGCACCGCCGGCGCGTAACGCGGCCGCAATCAGCGAGGCTTCGGTTACCTCCTCGCGCGATGCCCCGGCAGCTTTGGCGTTCTTCGTGTGCACTTCAATACAGTACGGACATTGGGTCGTGAAAGCGACACCCAACGCGATCAGCTCACGATACTTTCTGGGGATTTTACCGTCGTCCCGGCCGACGATCTTGTCTAAATTCAGCCAGGCGTTGAATTCCGTGGGCGCGAGTTTGCCCATCTCTTTCAAGAACCTCAAATCACCCACATCGTGGTAATGTTCGCTCATTGAGCTCTCCTTTTTTGGCCTTGCCTCAGTAGTCACACTAGCAGAGGAAAAAGCTTGACTTCAAACGGTAGGCGCCCTTGACACTGCCGCCTCCCCGCCGTACAGTTTCGGTCAAATCGACAGGAGGCCTTTTATGTTTAGCGGATTCAAGCAGTTTATTCTTCGTGGCAACGTCATTGATATGGCCGTGGGCGTGGTCGTGGGCGCGGCTTTCGCTACGGTGGTTTCCGCCTTCACTAAGGACTTACTCACCCCGCTTATCGCCGCCATCGTGGGCAAACCAGATTTTTCGGCCATCAAGTTCACCGTCAACGGCAGCATGTTCGCGATCGGCGACTTCATCAACGCCGGCATCTCGTTTCTGCTGGTGGCTGCCGCAGTCTATTTCTTCGTCGTCACCCCGGTGAACCTGCTGGTCGCGCGCATGCGCAAAGCTCCCGCGCCCGCTGACCCTACAACCAAAAAATGTCCGGAATGCTTGAGCGAAATTCCTATCGATGCGCGCCGCTGCGCGCACTGTGCCCAGCCGGTCACCGTGGGAATGGCGGCTTAGTTTTTCTTGAGAAGGAAAATGGCTTACACAACGCTGGTAGTGTCTTGCTTGAGCTTTTCTGCCTGATAGTGGGTTACCAGCGCCTCGACGATCGGCTGCAGTTTGCCGTCCATCACTTCTTGCAATTGATGGATGCTTAACCCAATGCGGTGATCGGTCATGCGGTTTTGCGGGAAATTATAGGTGCGGATCTTTTCGCTGCGATCGCCGGATCCCACCATGGCTTTGCGCTCTTTGGCCAGCGCTTCCTGCTGCTTCTGCATCTCCATCTCGTAGAGCCGCGACCGCAGCACTCGCATCCCTTTCTCGCGATTCTTGATCTGCGACTTCTCATCCTGGCAACTCACCACCGTATTCGTTGGAATATGCGTGATTCTCACCGCTGAATACGTCGTATTCACCGATTGTCCGCCCGGCCCCGACGAACAGAACGTATCAATCCTCAAATCTTTTGCTTCAATCTTGATGTCGACATCTTCCGCTTCCGGCAACACCGCAACCGTTACCGCTGAGGTATGCACTCGTCCTTGCTGCTCAGTAGCCGGAACCCTCTGCACGCGATGCACTCCGCTCTCATATTTCAGCCGCGAGTACACCCGCTCGCCCTGAATCATCGCAATGACTTCTTTCAGCCCGCCGACGCCCGACTCCGACGTCGACAGCACTTCTACCTTCCATCCTTGTGTCTCTGCGTACCGGGTATACATGCGAAACAGTTCCGCCGCGAACAACGTTGCCTCGTCACCGCCCGTCCCCGCACGAATTTCCAGAATCACATCTTTTTCATCATTCGGATCTTTCGGCAGCAACAAGAATTTGAGTTCCTCTTCCGTTCCTGCCACTCGCGCTTCCAGTTTGTCGAGTTCCTCCTGCGCGTACGCCCGCATCTCCGGATCCTTCTCTTCCGCCAGCACTGCTTTGCTCTCCGCAATCCCGCGCTTCAGGTCCTTATACTCGCGATACTTTTCTACGACCGGCGTAATCTCGCTATGCGCCTTGGCAGTCTTCTGGTATTTCGACGAATCGTTGATCGTCTCCGGCGACGCCAGCGCCTGCGTCAGCTCTTCATATCGCGCTTCGATTTGATCAAGTCGTTCAAACATAAATTCGTCGTTGGTCGCGGGTCATTGGCTGTTGGCCGTCGTTCTGGCTGCGGATTCGTGGAGCGAGTTGATTAGTCCGCTTAGAGCACGCCCAACTTTTTCAGCCAACTCAGAAAGACCCCGTCCATCCTCTTTTGATCGATATTGTAATTCCTCAGCAATCAGCATTTGCGTTTCCAATTCCAACAAGGACCCTCGCGCGTGAAACAGAAAGTGAGCAAACTCTTTGTTCGACTTATGCCCTTTGCCCTCGGCGATATTGCTAGGGACAGAAACCGCTGCACGGCGAATCTGTTGGCCGAGGCCATAAAGCTCATGCTTCGGAAAACGATTTGTCGCTTTGTAAACCTCTAGTGTCAACTTCATTGCGTCCTGCCACACTCTTAAATCCTGAAATGATGATGGCATGCGAACCTCCATCATCGTTACTACCCCTTGCCGGTTGAGTTGTATGTGATAAGTAACCCATGCGCTGACGAGGGTTTACCGACGGGGGCAGAAAGGGCGTGTGAAAAATAAGCCTGGGACCTAGTGCCAACGACCAACAACCAAGGACCAACGACGGTTCAGGAAACACCAACGACGGTTCACGCTATCACCAACTCGCCGCCGCGCTGCTTTTCCAGTGACATGGCCTCATCCAGTGCCACAATCGCGCACTGGGCCTGCTCATCGGAGGGTGGCTGCGTGGTGATCCGCTGCAGCCACAGCCCAGGTGTCGTCATCAGTGCGAACAGCGATCCACGATGTTTCGCGGCAAAGCGAATCACTTCGTACGAAACTCCGGCGATCACCGGCAGCAACGCAATCCGCAGCGCAAACCGCGCCCAGAAGGTTGTCACCGGAAATAACATATAGACCCCGATCGAGATGATCATCACCGTCATCAGGAAACTGGTCCCGCAGCGCGGATGATAGGTCGAATACTTCTGCACCGCCGCGGTTTCAAGCGGATCGCCGTTCTCAAAGGCGAACACCGTTTTATGTTCTGCCCCGTGGTATTCGTAAACTCGCCGAATATCGGCCCACAGCGAGGTCGCCCAGATGAAAGCCAGGAACAGCGCCAGCCGGATCACCCCATCGACCAGGTTGAACATAATCTGACCGCCCAGCGCGGGATCCACCTTCTTCAACTCCGTCGCTGCCAGCAACGGAATGTACTTATACATAAAGATGAAGAAGCCCAGCGAGATCACGATATTGACCGTCGCAATCCATCCGCTGATCTCAAATTTCTTCTTCGGCTCGGCTTCCTCAGTCTGCGGTTGCAATTCGTCCAGCACTACGTTCGCCGAAAACTTCAGCGCCCGGAATCCCAACGTCATCGCATGGCCCAGCGTCATCACTCCGCGCACTACTGGCCAGCCCATCCACTTATGTTTCTCGGAGAGTTTTTCCAGCGGTTCGCAATGTGTCACCACCTCGCCCGTCTGCTTGCGGACGGCAATCGCCCACGCATGCGGGCTGCGCATCATCACGCCTTCGAGCACAGCCTGCCCGCCGACCAGAGTCTCTTCGCCGCCTTCGAGCGCGGGCAAAAGTTGCACCGCCGCCAGAAACCGCCACATTGTTCGGAAAAACCGCATGGAGATTGGATGATCCTTGGGTCCTGCGAGAACCATGAGTAGAGTACCACAGCCGCGCTTCATTTAGGATGACCTTGCGGCGCAGATAACTGCCTTGTTGCCAGGTACTTCCCCTGCCCGGGAGCAAACGCGCAAACTTTATCATGCGGAAACTTGCCCAAGCCTGCGAACAAATCGCCGCCACAACCAAAAAACTGGAGAAAATCGCCGTCGTCGCGAGCTATTTCCTCTCGGTTTCGCCCGAAGAGGCGAGTGTCGCCGCCGTCTTCCTTTCCGGCCGACCTTTTCCTGTCTGGGAGGAAACCACCCTGCAAGTCGGCGGCAGGCTGCTCTGGCGTGTCGTCCAGGAGATTTCCGGCAAAAGCGTGCAGGAACTCACCGCAGCATATCGTCGTTTGGGAGATCTAGGAGCGGTCGCGGGGGACATCCTGGATGCTAGTGCAGACAAGGTTTCTGAATTAAAAACTCCGGAAATCCAGGATTTCTTCCGCCGTATCGCTTCCGCTCGTGGCCCCGCAGCCAAGTCTGTTCTCGTTCGCGAACTTCTCTCTCAACTCACGCCAATCGAAACCAAATACACCATCAAAATTATGACCGGCGATCTGCGCATCGGCCTCAAAGAAAGCCTGGTTGAGGAAGCCATCGCCAGAGCCTACGGCGCAACTCTCGCCCAGGTTCAGCGGTCCAACATGTTGCTCGGCGATATCGGCGAAACCCTCAAACTCGCTGCCAGCAGTCGCTTGGCCGAAGCTCACATGCGGCTCTTCCATCCTCTCGGCTTTATGTTGGCAAGTCCCGCTGTTTCAGCCGAAGAAGCCCTGAGCTATTTTGAAAATGCCCTCGTCGAAGATAAATATGACGGCATTCGCGCCCAGGCCCACTGTTCCGCCGATGTCATCAAAATTTTCTCCCGCACCCGCGACAACATCACCGAATCTTTCCCCGAGCTTCCGCACGCGCTCGCCGGACTTCCTCGCGACGCCATCCTCGACGGCGAGATCGTCGCCTGGAGCTACCTCACCGCCGCGTCCGGCGAGCCCGGTCGCGCCCTGCCTTTCAGCGCTCTCCAGCAACGCCTCGGCCGCAAGAAAGTTAGCGAGGAGCTCATGCGCCAGGTCCCCATCGCCTATCTCGTTTTCGACGTGCTCTATGACGGCGGTGAATTGCTCATCGATCGCCCCTTGCTCGAACGAAGCAAAGTCGTCGATGAACTGTTAAGCAATCGTGTGCCAGGAACGAAGCCGACTAACCCTCGCGATCAAGGAAAGCTCGCTTTCGATTCGGAAGAAAATGTGCCCACCGCCCAAGTCATTCGCGCTCCTGTCTTCCGCGTCTCCACATCGGAAGAACTTGATCAACTTTTCGACGCCTCGCAAGCCCGCGGCAACGAAGGCTTGATGATCAAGGATCCCGAATCTGCTTACTCGCCGGGCAAGCGCGGCAAATCCTGGCTCAAGCTCAAACGCGAACTCGCAACCCTCGATGTCGTCGTCACCGCCGTCGAATACGGCCACGGCAAGCGCATCGGCGTGCTGAGCGATTACACCTTCGCTGTCTGGGACGGAGACCGCTTAGTCAACATCGGCAAAGCCTACTCCGGCCTCGCCGACGCCGAAATCACAGAGATGACTAAATGGTTCCTCGATCACGTAGTAGAAGATCAAGGCTTTCGCCTGATCGTCGAACCAAGAATTGTGCTGGAAGTGGCTTTCAACAACATGATGCGCTCTGATCGTCACAACAGCGGATTCTCATTGCGCTTTCCAAGGATTGTCCGGTTAAGGCAAGACAAGTCGCCTAAAGACGCAGACACGATTGAAACGGCAAAGGAAATTTACGACAAGCAGAAATGAGTACTCTGCACCTAGCAATCAGTGGCTGTGCCCATGGTGATGCTCTTCCTCATTCACCGGAATCACGCATCCATGCGCCACTTCGCACTCTACGTGCTCAAACTGGATGGTGGTGTGGTCGATCCGGAATTGATGATGCAGCCGATCCTTCACATCGCGCAGAATTCGCTCACTCACCGACGGAGGAATATCCGCAATCGCAATGTGGCACGACAGCGCTGCCGTCTCTGATCCGATACTCCACACGTGCAAATCGTGCACGTCATTCACGCCCTCAACCGCGCAAATGCAGCGTTGCACCCGCTCTAACTCAATTCCTCGTGGCGTGCCTTCGAGAAGGATATTGAGCGTCTCGCGCACAATCCCAAATCCTGACCACAAAATCAGCGCCCCAATCCCGAACGAAAGCGCCGAATCAATCCAATATTGCCCGGTCGCCAGAATCGCCCAACCGCCCACGATGACAGCCGCCGTCGAAATCGTATCTCCGATCTCGTGCAGCAGCGCGCTGCGGATGTTCACATCTCGCCTGGCTCGAAGCAGAAGCAGGGCGATCACTCCGTTCATGACCACCCCGGCGGCAGCTACCCAGATCATCGTCCCCGCATGCACATGCTCGGGACTTCGCAACCGCCGAAACGCTTCGTAGAAAATAAAAAAAGAAACCGCCAGTAGCGATCCCGCATTCACCAGCGCAGCCAGCACGCCCGCTCGATGCCATCCGTAAGTTTTGGTCGCACTCGGGGGCCGACCTTCCAGATAAACCGCCACCAGTGAAAGCAGCAGCGCCAGCAGATCCGTCAGATTGTGCCCAGCTTCGGAGAGCAACGCCAGGGAATGCGCCCGAATCCCGGCGACCACCAGCAAAATAATGTAAGCGGAAGTGACAAGCAGCGAGATCCTCAAAACTTTTGAGGTGCTCTCGTCCCCAGCATGGCTGGCATGGAAGTGCATCTTCTATTCAGTTTACGGGCGCGCGCCAGCCGGTTCAAGGCACCCAAGTAGAGGCAAGACGGCGCCCTCGCCCTTAACAGATCACATCCCGGTTACCTGCCTTTACACTACAATTTCTTCGTTCTCGGAAATCGCTATGCAAACGGCAGAAGTCGTCATCATCGGCGGGGGGATCGTCGGTTCCAGCATCGCCTATCATCTTACCGCTGCGGGATGTAAAAACGTTTTAGTGGTCGAGCGAGAAACCGCGCAGGGCAAAGGTTCCACCGGCAAGAGCATGGGCGGTGTGCGCGCGCAGTTCTCCACTCCCGTCAACATTCAGATGTCGCTTTATTCCATTCCTTTTTATTCTCACTTCGACGAGCGCCTGGGTTATCCCGCTGACTATCGTCCGCAAGGCTACATGTTCTGCGCCACGAACGAAAAGCAGCTCGCCTACCTGCAGACCAACTACCAGAAGCAAGTAGAAATGGGCCTGAAAAATGTCCGCCTGATTTCTGCCGACGAAATCCGCAGCCTCTATCCGCAGCTTCGCGCCGACGACATTATTGGTGGCAGCTTTTGCTCCACCGACGGCTTCGTCGATCCCTACAGCGCCATGACCGGCTTCATGAGCTGGGCCTCCGATCACGGCGCCACATTATGGAAGCACGCCGATGTCACCGCCATTCGCCGCAACCACGCGACCTTTGAAATCGAAACCACTCGCGGCCCCGTTTCTACTCCCAAAGTCGTCAACGCCGCCGGCGCCTGGTCTGCTGCGATCGCTAAGATGGCCGGCATCGGTCTGCCCGTCGAACCCCTTCGCCGCATGTTGGTTCCCACCGAACCCTTCGATCAATTTCCCCACACCGCGCCCATGATCATCGACATGTCCACCGGCTTCCACTTTCGTCCCGAGAGCCGCGGCTTTCTTCTCGCCTGGAACGATCCCGAAGAAACTCCCGGCTTCAAAACCGACTTCGAACCTTCTTTTATCGAAAAAATTCTCACCCGCGCCGCCGACCGCGTTCCCATCTTCGAAAATCTCGCCGTCAATCCCAAGCGCGCCTGGGCCGGCCTGTATGAAATGACGCCCGATCATCATCCCATCCTCGGCGAAGCCCCCGGCGTTCCCGGTTTTTTCCTCGCCAACGGTTTCAGCGGACACGGCGTCATGCACGCCCCCGCCACCGGCAAAATTCTCTCCGACCTTATTCTCACCGGCAAAACCGATCTGATCGACGCCTCACTACTCAATCTCTCTCGTTTCGCCGAAGGCCGCATGATCCACGAAACTGCAGTGCTGTGATTCTCTGTGCCCTCTGTGTCCCTGTGTTTTTGATTGTCCAAACCCTCTGTGTTCCCTGTGTCCCCTGTGTTTCAGATTGTCCAAACCCCTGTGCCCTCTGTGCCCTCTGTGTTTAAGGTTTGCAGAATTTACAATGCTCTTACCCGTGACCCTCAAAGACGCCCTCAACTCAGCCCTCGACCGCCTGACCGCCGCGCACGTCGGCTCGCCGCGGATGAATGCCGAGTTGCTCTTGATGTTCACTCTCAACTGCGACCGCGCCCATCTTTACGCTCATCCCGAACGCGAACTCACTCGCGAAGAACAAGCCCGCTACGACGACGCCATCCGTCAACGCGCCCGCGGCACTCCCGCGCAATACATCACCGGACATCAGGAATTCTGGGGCCTCGACCTCATCGTCTCCCCCGCCGTCCTCATTCCCCGCCCCGAAACCGAGCACGTCATCGAAACCGTATTAAGGTTAATCGCCGAAGAAGCATTCTCGCCTTCTCTAAAGATCGTCGACGTCGGCACTGGCTCCGGTGCCATCGCCCTTGCCCTCGCCAAAGAACTTCCCCGCGCAGAGATTCACGCCACCGACATTTCTCCCGCCGCCCTTGAGATCGCTCGCGCCAACGCCGCTCGCCACGACCTCGCTGCCCGCATCCATTTTCATGAAGCCGATCTGTTCGTCAACCTGCCCAGCGGTCATTTCGATTTCGTCGTCTCCAATCCGCCTTACGTTGGCGAATCCGAAGCCGATCAAGTTCAACTCGAAGTCCGAAAGTTTGAGCCGCGCCATGCTGTCTTCGCCGGCCCCACTGGCCTCGAAGTCATCGAACGCCTCATTCCGCAAGCGCAAACCGCGCTCAAATCCGGCGGATGGCTCGCCTTCGAGATGAGCGCAACCGTCGCCAATGGAGCCAAACGGCTCCTTTATTCCTGGGATCACATCCAGATCATCGACGACTTGCAGGGCATTCCGCGTGTCGCCGCAGCCCAAAAGCCTTAGCCGGCGCTCAAAGCCAACTCTACTAGTTCTGGTAGTAAGTTTCCTCTGTCGGTAACCTCGTGCAGTCCGCTCGCAGCGTGTTCGCAACGCCGCTCAATGACCATGGCCCAAATAAAATTCCTAGCTTCTCGAATCGCCGTCTTCGTCTGTTACATAGCGTTCTTCTCCACATTTTCCAACGCCCAGAATCCAAGCGGCGCGCTACGTGGCGAAGTCCAGGATTCCAGCGGCGCCCGCATCGCTGGCGCCCACATCACCGTTCAGTCCGCTGGCTCATCGATCATTCGCAATGCTGCGGCCGATGATCATGGCGCATTTCGCATTGAGGGATTGTTGCCGGGTCGCTATCACGTCGTAGTAAGCGCAAAAGGCTTTGCCGACGCCGCTTCCGACGTCGATGTTGCCGTCACCGTCGTGCGCGACGTTACGGTCACCCTCAAACCTGCGGTCGGCCGCGAAACCGTCCAGGTCCAAGGCACAACTTCCTCGATCACTACTGAAATCACCGACACATCAAGCGCCGTGCGTGGTGGCGTCGTCGGCACGACAGATCTGCAAAATCTGCCGCTCCCGGCGCGCAGCTTCGCCAACATCGCTTACCTCGTGCCTGGAACCGAGCCCGTCGAACCTTCCGATCCCACCAAAGCCCGCATCACCGCTGTCTCCACCGGCGGAAGCTCCGGCCTCAACAATGAACTCTCGGTCGATGGCGCTGACAACTCCGACGACTGGATCGGCGGCTTCCTGCAGAACTTCTCTCCCGATGGCATTCAGGAATTTGCTGTTCGCACCTCAAATGAAGAGGCCGACACCGGCTGGACCACCGCCGGCTCGGTCGTGATCACCACCAAGCATGGCACCAACGATTGGCATGGTAGCGGCGCGTTTTTCGAGCGAGCCGCCGCGCTCAACGCCCGTTTCCCCATCGAGAATCCCGCCGAAACTTGCACCGATGGCGTCTGCGTCCACAATCCAAAACAGCCGTTTTCTCGCCAGAATTATGTCGGAACCATCGGCGGTCCCATCGCCAAAAACAAAGTCTGGTTTTTTACTTCATTCGAAGCCGTTCACGAAGATGCCAGCATCGCCTATAGCCCTGCCAGCCTCACGCAATTTGATGCGTTGTCGCAGTTGGCATCGATGGGGTTGATTAGCGGTGTTCCGTCCATCTCCGTTCCGCCCAACGTCCCCATCCCGTTCCGCGACTACGTCAGTTCGGTCCGCTTCGATTGGGCGCAGTCGGAAAAATCAAACTGGTTCCTTCGCACATCTTCTGATACCTACATCACCCACAATAACCTCGTACAGCAGGGCACTTTGCCATCCACCGGGCTGCTCACCCACAACAATTATTGGAACACCGCAATCAGCAATACTTACAGCTTCAGCCCAACCTGGCTTGGAACGCTGGTTCTCGACGCCAGCCTGCTGCACCTCACCCAAACCCGTAACTCCGATCTCGGCTTCGCATTGGCATTCCCCTTCAGCGCCACCGCGCTCACCGTCTCTGGTTTTGAAACTTACGGTGACAATCAATTCGCCACGCCCATCACGCTCTTTCCCGATCTGCGCAACCAGGACAAATATCAGGTCCGTTACGACCTCAGCCACATCGCGGGCAGCCATACGTTGAAGTTCGGAATCGACTTCATTCATGAGCCTGTGCTGAGCGGCGCATTTCCGTCCAATGCGGAAACTTTTGTCCAATACGCGAACAATCCGACTTTTTACTTGGCAAATCCTGGCACGATCCCAGCCTTTACCCCGGGATGCGGTGGCTTTAGCGCCAGCGACGGCTCGACCTGCACCTTCACTCCCGCCAGCGACGGCAGCTTTTCCCAGAATGTTCAGCGGCTCGCCTTCTACGGCGAAGATTCCTGGCGTGTCTCGCGCAACCTGACTTTCAACTATGGTCTGCGTTATCAGTCCACTTGGGGGCTCTTCACCGGTTCTGGCCGAAGCCAGGCCGATAACGCCGCCTTCATCACATTGCAGGCTTTGCACATTCCTATTGCTCCTGGCCTGCCGCAGAATTATCGCAAGCAGATTGCGCCCCGCCTTGGCCTCGCCTATGCGCCCGGAAACAGCGAGAAAACCGTGCTCCGCGCCGGTTTCGGCATTTACTACGACGACCTCGCTCAAAACGGCTGGGCCACCGCTTTTCAGGCCGTCAACAACTCCACCTTCACCACCGGACCTTGCGCCCTCACCGGCGGGCCGGGCACTTACGCGCTGGCCGGCTCAGGTTGCTTGACCGGTGGCGCCGCCGGCGGCGCGGTCGGTAATCTGATCGGATCGAACTACAAAACGCCCTATGCCATCCACACCACTGCCGGCATTCAGCACGCCTTCAATCAGAAATGGTTGGTAAGTGCCGACTATGTTCACGAGCAAGGCAATCACGGATATCGCGCCTTTCCCTACAACGGCGCGTTCCCGGTTACGGGCACTCTGAATCTGCTCACTCCTCTCATCCCCGCGACAGACACTACCGACCAGGCCAACGTCGTTCCCAACGTCAACGTCTTCGAGTCCGACAATCGCTCCAGCTACAACGGCCTCATGTTGCATCTTCAGGGCAACCCCAACAAGCGCGTCAGTTTGATCGCCAACTACACCTTTTCCAAGGCGCAGACCTGGGGATGCCTGCTCGGTGAATTGTTCGACTACGTCGATGGCGTCTGCCCGCAGCAACCGCCCAATCCACCGCTCCTCAACGCTTTTGGGCCCGGCGATTACGGTCCCTCCGGCGAAGACGTTCGTCACCGCTTCGTTCTCGCGGGCATTTTCCACCTTCCCGGCGGCTTTGAGTTGAGCTCGGTCAATCAGGTCGAGAGCGCCCGTCCCATCACCATCACCGACGCTGCGAACATCCAGCGCATTTATGTCAACGGCGTCTACACCAGTCTCGACGAATTCCGTGGCACGCCTTACATTCAATCGGACTTGCGCGTCACCCGCCCCATTCAGATCAACGAGCGCTGGCGCGTCGATCCCTTTATTGAGTTCTTCAATATCTTCAACCGCAACAATCCCGGGGCAAACTTCGCCGTCAACGTGGCTCAACTGCCGGTTCCCGCCTCGGAGATGGCGCCCAACCCCGTCACCGGCATCACCAACATCACCAGCGTTTGCGCCAATTCTGCCTGCACCGCGACGGTGCCCGTCACCAGTCTCAAGCAGCTCGAAATTCCCGAAGGCGGATTGGGAGATTTCTTCGGCCCCGGCACCACCGTCGGAATTCCCTTTGCGGCGCAGATCGGCGCGAGGGTAACCTTCTGAGTACGAGCAACAGTAGTTGCAAATTGCAAGGCAGTTCATTGTTTAGTGGTAACTATTTGCCGCTTTGCTGCAGCCCGATGCACAAACCCGGACGCTTTCAGAAAAATTCGCGATTTGACAAAATCTCGACAAAAGATGCGGCCATTTTGTGATAAAGTGGGCGCCCTAGTGGGGTTCCACAAGTTTTAGCCCAGGTAGAAAAAGTAGTAATCCAAAGTGAATCCAAGGAGACTCGATCCCAATGAATAAGCGTGTCGCTCTGTTCCTGACTGCCGTCTCGGCTGCGCTGATCCTTATCAGCCTGTCCGGCACGGCATTGGCCCAAACACCGATCTACGATCCTTCCGCCAAAGCGATTTTCACCACTCTTCCACCTCATGCCAATCCGTATCTGCCTGCCGTACCGGCTACGAATTTGACCCAGTGGACCCTGAGCTGGACCACCGACTACCCACCACACAACGGCCAGAAGTACAGCACCGTGATCGTCGGAACCGACCCCTCGAAGACCAATACCACGACCACCGTTGAAATCGGAATCATCCCGATCAAAATGGTTTACGGCTCGAGCAATGGAAACAAAACCTTCGATCCCAACACCACCGGCGAATTTGGAAGCATGTCGGCCACGCAGATGATCAACGGCTCGCCGCTGTTCAAGGCATTGGTTGATTACAAGCAAGGTGGAACCGATCTCGGCACCACCGAATACCACGACGCTTATCAGCGCGGCAACTTCTGGACTGACGTGAAGACCAATACCAACTATCACCTTCTCTTGAAGACGCTTGTTGCACCCGAGCAGACGTTCACCGTTCCGGCCAGCGAAGGCGACGTCATCTCCAATCCGTGGAGCGGCATCCCGACGGGAACTGCCGACATCAACTGGTTTGACGCCCAGCTGCAAACCGTAATGTCGAACTACTCCTGCACCAAGCGCAAAGAGCCCTGCATCAGCCCCAACGTTTTCCCGTTCTTCATTACTGAGAACGTTTACCTGACCGAGGGTGGATGCTGCATCGGCGGCTATCACAGCGCCAACGGCAACGCTCCGAGCGGCCAGACCTACGGCTACACCACCATCATTCAACAGGCTGCCGTGCCGGTATTCTCTGAGGACGTTTCCGCGGCCGCGCACGAAGTCGGCGAATGGATCATGGATCCTTTCACCACCAACGCGTCGCCCTGCCCGAGCAATAGCATTCTGGAAATCGGCGATCCGCTCGAGACCGAAACCCATCCCGAAGAGTTCGGCGCTTGGCCGTACACCGTCAATGGCTTCACCTACCATCCGCAGGATCTCGTATTCCTGTCGTGGTTCGGTCAGAACCCTTCGACGGCCGTCAACGGTTGGGTCACCTTCCAGGGACAACCGACTCTGAGCGTTTGCCAAACGGCTAACTAGTTCGTTGTTGTAAATTTCCGTTGCTTCAAAACTTCGCCCGCTCCTTTCGGAGCGGGCTTTTTTATTATCTGAAGTCTAAGTGGGGTGCCCCGTCGTTATCGGGTGCCCCACCCAAGCCGGTTTTGCTTGGGTGGGGGTTTTATATCGCCGCCGAAACCCTTACACCTGGCTGCGTTTCGAATAGACTGCCAAACTGCTAAATAGTTTGCGGT
>Ga0335073_10000608_pt1 | contig 46466 bp, 26 predicted proteins | sample Lox_Sample_22_FD_207093 | JGI IMG/M metagenome (GOLD analysis project Ga0335073, IMG submission 207093) | Soil microbial communities from Loxahatchee National Wildlife Refuge, Florida, United States - Lox_Sample_2.2 | ecosystem: Environmental > Terrestrial > Soil > Wetlands | place: USA...
GCCGCTGAATATAAAGAAGCTCAAGACCACGACGGAACTTGCGAGGGCGCCAGCTTCCAAACAGCGCTCTAGTGTTGTTTTGCGCAGGCTTGCCAATCCTTGCGATCCAAACGTAACGACGATCGGCACGATGCTGAGAATGGCCAGCATATTGGTGGACAGGCGAGTCTCCCAGAGTTGCCAGTAACTGTTAATTTCGCCCAGCCGAATCGCGCTCGCGGAATCCACAAACGACGATGCCATTGGCGCGAGCAGCACGCCGAACACTAGGAAGGTGAAGATTCCGCGGACGCTCTCAAATACCTGGCCCTCTTTCTTGAACAATCGGATACACATGGCGCCGAGAATGGCTTCGCCTGTGTTTCCGACAAACCACCCCAGCGCGGTAACAACGGGCACACCGGTCTGCAGTTGCACTAATAAATGAACGGGTAAGAGCGTCAGCAGTAGAACCCACCAGGTTCGGACAGGAACCAACAGAAATCCAGCCAGCAGAATTGCGTTAGCAGGCCAAAATGTCGAAAGAGGCGTAGCGCTGGGAGTTAGAAAAAATCCAATTTTCGAACCCGCGTAATAGCTCATGGCTATCAGCGGCGTCACGGGCAGCCTACGAAAGGGCAGTGCGTCCGAAAGGTCAGGCCGTTTGACGACTGCCAGCACAGAATCGAGCGCCCACCGCAATCTAAGAAATGGAACGACCGCTCCAGGCTGTTGCATGTTACGACCTCTCCGAGTCGAGGTCATTAATCCGTTCCACGCCCAACACCCACCCATTGGGGGGAACAACGACAACGTTCTGCAGCAATACTCCCTTCAAACCGGCTAAAGCAAGCGGAAATCCTTGCCTCAGGTGCAGTGACATCCGAGCCTTTAGCAGGACATTAGTCAATGAAATTAGCAGAAGAGGTCGCATTTCGCTTGTCTGTACCTCCCTGTATGTACGTCCATCGGTATTTTACAGTACGTAAATTCCACATGTCCATTTGTCCGCGAGCCGGGGGCAGCCAAGCTGGAGCGACTCCGATCGCGCACTTTTGCGGGCCAGCGGAAGATTGCATCGTTACAAGCAGAGAACTTCGAGCCGTTTTCGGCCAGTATCTGAATGGCAGATTTTCGTTAAGAAGGAACCCTGGACACAAGCTGTCAGAATTACCAGACAAAATATCTAATCGAGGGGGCCGCGCTTTCCCAGGGCCAAGAATGGCTCGATTCCGCCCTTCAATAACCCAGGCGATCTGTAATCGAGAGAATTCACCCACCGCAAGTCAGATATACCCACCAGGCAATTCTCCGTAATGGTTCCGTAAGGAATAGGACGCGCTCGGACGCAGCAGATTTCCCGGTGCCAATGGCAAAGGGAGCTTTTGCTTTCAACAACGGTTGATGCAATTCGGGTTTGTCTTTACCACTAGGACCGGGATTTTCAGACCTCATGGAACAGAATCCCACCCTCTCCGCCATTCCTTTTGTTTTTTGCACTTCACCAAGACGAGGTCCGCGAATCGCGGGTGCAACAGGTCGTTCCGATGATGAGTTGTGCGACAGTTCCGACGACGATTTCTCTTAGCGCCGTGGAAATCTTGAACCATGCCGTTATCAGCGTGGCGATGAGCGCCAGACCAGCCCTGAAGGAAGCACACGTTACCCGAGAGGCGACCACATTTTCGGTTGTTCGGATTCTTGCCGGTGGACATGACTCTGCGACACACATCCTCGTCAGGAGTCAGCATCTGTTCCGGAAGACTACCGCCTCGCTCAAGCATCGCGCGCCAGGAGAACCGCTATGAAAAACGGAATGGCTTTCAAAATATTCGGGAGGCTCTCGCTCGTTTGGTTTTCTCCGGCACCAACGCTGCGGGGTGTGGTCGCATCACCGCGCCGCTGGTACCGTATTCACGGCGGCGGGCAGCGCCAGATACTCGGCGGCGTTGTGAAAGCAGATGTCTTTGACCATACCCCCAACCAACGCCTCGTCGTTGGGCAGTAGCCCTTTCTCCATTTCGTCGCCTAACAAATTACAAAGCACCCGGCGGAAATATTCATGACGCGGAAAAGAGAGGAAGGAGCGCGAGTCCGTGACCATACCCACAAAGCGCGAAAGCAGGCCACAGTTGGAGAGCGCGTTGAGTTGCATCTCGATGCCCTCCTTCTGGTCGAGGAACCACCAACCGCTGCCGAATTGAATCTTGCCCGCCGTCTCTCCACTTTGGAAACATCCGGCAATCGTCGCAAGGAGGTAGTTGTCTACGGGATTCACGTTGAAGAGGATCATTTTGGGCAGGGCATTCTCTTCGTCCAGGCGGTCAAGATACGCCGAAAGATGCGCGGCCTGGGACCAGTCCCCCATCGCGTCGTACCCAGTGTCTGGACCGAGCGAAGCGAGCATACGGGAGTTCAGGTTGCGCCGAGCGCCGAGATGCAATTGCTTCGTCCAGTCTTTCTCCGCGTCCAGCCTGCTGAAGAAAAGCATCAGGTAGCTATTGAGCTTCGTGGAATCGCCCGGTGCGAGGGACTGCCCGGAGCGAGCCGCGGCGAACAAAGACTCCGCCTCGCGGTCGCTGCAAGGCTCCGCGAAGGCATGGTTGAGTCCGTGATCCGAAAGCCGGCAGCCGTGTTCGTGGAACGCATCGTGCCGCATCCGCAAAGCCTTGATGAAATCGGAGAGCGTCTTGATTGTGACGGAGGTGCAAGCAGCCAGCTGATCGGCCCAGCGATTGAACGCTTGTGCGTCCGTCGTACGTAGCGCGCCATCAGGCCGGAAAGCCGGACAAACCCGCACGGAACCGCCCGCGCGCTCGATCCGCTCGTGGAACTCCAGCGATGTGACCGGGTCTTCTGTCGTGCAAACTGTCGTAACCCGGAATTTCTTCAGGATGCCCTGCGGCGTCAGCTCTTTGCTCTGCAACCGCTCATTCGCTCTTCGCCAGATGGCTGGCGCTGTCGTCTCATTTAGCGGTTCGTGAATGTCGAAGTAGCGCACTAGTTCGAGATGCGTCCAGTGATACAGCGGATTGCGCAGCGTATGCGGAACCGTACGGGCCCAGGCAAGGAATTTCTCGTAGGGTTCCGCATCCCCGGTGCAGAAACGCTCGGCCACTCCGTTGGCTCGCATGGCCCGCCACTTGTAATGGTCGCCCTCGAGGCAGATTTCCGTGAGGTCCCGGAACGGGCGGTTCTCGGCGATGACTTTCGGCGAGAGATGGCAATGAAAATCGAGAATGGGCTGGGGCGCCGCATACGTGTGATAAAGGCGTCGAGCGGCAGCGCTCTGAAGCAGGAAGTCGTCATGAATGAACGTCATCGGCACCTCGGTATAGTGCAGGAGTTCCTGAACAAAGTTCTTCACGCGGTGAATTTCTCCACCAGTTCTCCGTTGATGCGCACACCCGCGAGAGATATACCCGTGGCGTTCTCCACGATACTGGATTGCGCCACGTTCTCAAAAATGCAGTCTGTCATGCGCACCTCCCGAATCGGAGCATTCGGCAAGCCGCGGAGAAATACGGCGTATTTTGTGTTCTGAACTTCAACGTTGCGCAGATCCACGTCTTGTACCACCGGCGTGAAACTCCCCGCAGCGCCTTCCTCGTACAAAAAATCGATGGAGAGGCCGGCAAGCGCTACCCTGCCCACATCCACGTTGCGCACAAAAATATTCTCGATGGTGCCGCCACGCATCGCGTTGTTTTTAATGCGAATGGCCGAGTCCAGACGCGGACTATCCATGTGGCAATTTTCGACGAAAACATTGCGCACGCCTCCGGAGATTTCGCTGCCAATGGTCACGCCGCCGTGGCCGTTGGCCATGCGGCAGCCGCGAATCACGATATTTTCGGAAGGCGTGTGCAGGCGGCGACCGTCCCCATTGCGGCCGGACTTGATGGCGATGCAGTCATCGCCGGTGTTGAATACACAATTCTCAATCAGCACGTCGCGGCAGGAGTCCGGGTCGCACCCGTCGGTGTTGGGGCCGGAGCTGTCGATAGTCAGATCTCGCACGATGACGTTGCTGCACAGCGCCGGCGTCACTTGCCACATGGGCGAGTTCAGCAGCGTCAGCCCTTCGATCAGGACGTTCTTGCACTGATATGGCTGAATGAATTGGGGCCGCAGATAGTGCCCCTCGCCGAAAACGCGCTGCTCGACGGGCGTGCGCTGTTCGCCGAAGGAAAACAGGAGATTCCGGTCCTTGGATTGTTCCGGATCGCCCGCTTTCCACCCGCACTTCGTTTGCCTTTTCCAAGGCCACCAATGCGCGCAGTCGGCGTTTCCGTCGAGCGTGCCCTCACCTGTGATGCCGATGTTCTCTTGCTGAAAAGCATAGATGAACGGCGAGAAGTTCAGCAGCTCCACTCCCTCCCAGCGAGTAAGGACATTGGGGTACACGCGGGGATCGCGGCTAAAGCGAATGGTGGCGCCTTTGCCCACTTCCAAATTCACTCCGCTCAGGAGACGGAGAGCTCCCGTGAGGTACTCTCCCGCAGGCACGCGCACTCGGCCCCCTCCAGCCCTGTGGCAGGCGGCAATCGCAGCGCGAAACGCTGCGGTGCAATCGGCTTTACCGTCGCCAACGGCTCCGAACTTGAGCGCATTCCACTCGCGGTCTGGGAAGTGCGGCGGCTGGATGCGCGTAAGAATGGCCGGCAGCTGTTGCCACGGGTCGGCGCCGGGCCGTTCGTCAGGCTGCCGCGTCGCGCCGCGCGTCAACCAAGTCCCCTCGGAGCCGAGCAGCAGAGCCGAGCTGCCGGCGAGCGAGCGCAAGAATGTGCGACGACTGGTCAAGGCGAATCCTTGGTTTGACCGACATCCGGCCGGCCGCCTGGGCGAGAAAGCGCTAGCGATTGGCCGCTGCGAAAGAAACGCCCGGAAACGGAGAATCGACGAGGAGGCGGGCACGGAGCGCAGGGAGAATAAAACACGCCGCCCGGCGCAAAGTCAAGAAATATTTGCTAGAATATCTGCAAATTTGCAGAGAGCCGGAGCGATCCCCGGCCAGCAAAGCATCGCAATTAGAATCAGTAGCTTTGCGGCAAATGATCCTCGGTGGATCCCCTAAACCTGCGCCCCCGGAAGGGAAGAATGCTAGGTCGAATTTCCAAGTGCGCGGTGCTTGCTGGACCTTGCATCGTTTCGCTAGCCAGTTCCGTCCTTGGCGTCGGTCAAGCGGCGACGCGAGCGTCCACTACATCGGTTCGGATTACCGTGGCTGCGGATGGCCGCGGCGACTTTCAAACCATTCAGCAAGCGATTGATCACGCGCCCCCCTATGGCGAGGGGCGACTGACGATTGCCATCGCCCCGGGAATTTATCGCGAACGACTGGTAGTTCCCCAAGACCGGCCCCGGGTTACCTTCCTTGGATTGGGCAATGATCCAGCAGCAACGGTGATTACCTACAACATGAGCGCGGCTGCGGCTGGCGGCACGTTTCTCAGCAGCATCGTCGACGTGGAAGGCTCGGACTTCGAGGCCGACAACCTCACGTTTGAAAATTCCTACGGAGCCGGTTCGCAAGCCGTTGCACTTATGCTGCACTCGGATCGTGCTGTACTGCGCCACTGCCGCTTGCTCGGCTGGCAGGACACGCTCGACGCCGCGACCGGGCGTCAGTATTACGAGGACTGCTACATCGAAGGCGCCGTTGATTTTATCTTCGGCAACGCGCGGGCGGTTTTTCACCACTGCGAGATTCGCAGCGCCGGGCCAGGCTATATCACGGCGCAGAGCCGCACGACCGCCGATGGGCCCTACGGCTTCGTCTTCGACCATTGCAAGTTGACTGCGCGGGAGGGCGTCTCGAAGGTGTATCTGGGCCGGCCGTGGCGGCCGCACGCGCGCGTCGTTTTTCTGGCTACGGAAATGGGTCCGCACATTGATCCTGCGGGTTGGCACGAGTGGCATCCCGGCGAGACCCATTCGCTGGACACGTCCTATTACGCGGAATTCGCTTCCTCCGGACCCGGAGCATCGCGCAGCCAGCGCGATCCGCATACGCGGTTCCTCAGTGAGCAGGAAGCGAAGCCGTTTCAAACAAAAGCCTTCCTGGCTGACCCGGACGGCTGGGATCCAACTGCCCACTGAGCCTCGCCGTGGGCGGCCCTTCACTTCTTGGGTAGAGGGACGAACTTGTCTCGGCAGGCGTTCGGGGCTGTTGGACCGGGCTTGCCGGTGAAGTGGAGATCCGCGCCGGAAGGTTGAAAGTTGACGGAACCGGGGCCAAGAAGAATGTCGGCATGATTGGCAAAAAACTGGAAGAGCGCGGGCGAATCCAGGATCACGTTGTCGAACTGAATGCCCAGGCGATGGGCGGCGTCATAGCCGTCCAGGGTGACTTTACCGCCGCCGCTGACCCGCACGTCATGCAGCGCAACACCGGAAAATTCCGGCAGCAGATCCTTCGCACTGCCGTAAAACGAATAGTGCGTGTCCATCAGAATTGGATTCTTCGTGTCACGAATGCAGACGTCTGAATAATCGACGTCGTGGACTAAACCGCCGCGACTGGCGTTGGACTTAACGCGAATGCCGTTGTCGGCACCGTCGATGGAGAGATCCAAGACGCGAACGGCGCTGACGCCGCCATTAGTTTCGCTGCCGATGGACATGCCGTGGCCGGCGTAGAAGTGATTGTGCGCGACAGTGATGTGGGAGGAAGGTCCCTCATTGCCGGCCTTAATGGCGACGTTGTCGTCGCCGGCGTGAATGTAAGAGTGAGTGATGGTGACATTCTGCGCCGAGATGGGATCGATGCCATCTGTGTTGCGCGCATTTTTGGGTGTGTCGATGATAACGCCCCAAGCAATGAAGCCGGTTCCTCCAGAGTAGGCCACGTGAAAGTTTGGCGAGTTCTTTAGCGTGATGCGATACAGCGTGAAGTTGTTGGCGTGATCCAATTGCAGCAAGCGGGGACAATTTTGCCGCAGGTCATCGCCGCGAGCGTCTTCGGCGAGCTCCCACCAGGATTCTTTGCCGCCCAGAAGTTTCGCGCCGCCGCGAGCGTCTATGATTCCATCGCCCATCACGCCGGTGTTGTCCACTTGGGAAGCGCCGATGAGCGGATGGCAGCCGCGGCCGTTGTGGTCGACCACGCCGCAACTGCCGGCGGAGACGTCAAAATCGCGTGGATTGCGCGAACCGAACAAGATCGTGTTGGCGTCCACGAGCAGAGTGACGCCGGCCCGAAGCTGCAAGGGACCAGAAAGAAACGCATTGCCGGTGGGCCCTGCCGTCAGTTCGACAGCTTGGCCAGCGCTGCAGCGATCGAGCGCCGCTTGAATACGCCCCGTATCGGATTTCTGTTCGTCGACTTCGGCCAATGCGGTGTTATTGCTAACCGCCAGCAGCGAAGCGGTTAGCACCGCGCAGGATTTCGGAACGACTGGTTCGGAAACGTTACGTTGATCCTGCGAGTAGCCGCTGGCGGTGAGCGCAGATGCGAGCAGTGCTCCCGCGAGCAACAACCGCGCGCATGCGGGTGCGCTCACCGTCACGGACAGGGGGTGAGCAGGAACAACATCGATAACTTCACGCCGCAAACTTTCCCCGTCACCAAACCAGCCTGGCGCCCAACTGGATCTGGCGCGGAAGATTGGCTTGGCCGGTGAGGACACCGAAGCTGCTGCTGGTCGGTGTGACGTTAGGACCAGTACCGTGTATATCGCCGAATTCCGGACGATTCAAAGCGTTAAACGCTTCCAGCCGCAACTGCAAATAAACGTTCTCGCGCCACATCGGAACGTTCTTCAGGATCGAGGAATCCAGGTTGTTGATCGATTCAAAGCGCACGCTGCTGAACGTGGTTGGGAATGTGCGAATGTGGAATTGAAATTGGTCGGCAGACTTGGTGTCGAAAGCCGCCGTGTTGAACGCCGGAGTCGGAACGAGTTTTCCGTTGACCAGAGTTTCGCCGGTCTGGTTCGGGTCGAAGTTGAACGGCCCGCCAAGGTAGACGTAGTCGCTGTTGGACCAATCCACCGGCGCACCAGTTTGGTACGTATAAATGCCGTTGACGGTCCATCCCCCGAACAGCATGTTCGCCCAGCGCGATTGGAGATTTAGAGCTCGGCCTTTGCCAATAGGCAAGTCGTACCCGAAGGCGGCGACAAAATGATGCGTGTGGTCGAAGGGGGAAACCCGGACTTCTCGCTGCGTATCGGTAGCGTTTAAGTAGGTATCCGCCTCGATGAGCTTCGAATAGATATAGTTCCCGATCACCGAAACGCCATGAGAGAAACGCTTTTCAACGCGAGCGTCCAGGCTGTTAAAAGAGGAAGTGCCCTGCGTGAGGTTCTGTTCGATGACGCCGGTGCTGGTGCTGCCGGTGCCTTGCGGGAATTGCGGGAAGGGAGCCAACAACTGGGCCACGCTGATCGTGGAGCCATTCATGCTGGTACCGGGAAGCAAGCCCTTGAACGGATTGTTGACGGTGGCCGTCAGTGCGTTGATCACGGTCTGATCGCGAGTGGTCAGAGTGCTTTGGTACTGTGCCGGTACGCCGTTGAGTTGGACGATTTGCACCGGCAGGTGCACGCCGTGATTGCCGACGTAATCCACTTCAAAAAGCAGGTTCGGCGTGATGGCGCGCTGCACGCCAAGGTTCCAGCGAATTGAGTAAGGGTCCTGCATGTGCGGATTCAGGAACGAAACGCTCTGGCCGATAAATGTGCCGAGTCCTGCGGCGGCACCGACTGGTTCGAGGACACCCGAAGGAAACGGATTGCTCAAGGTAACGCCGTTAGGCGTCAGGAAGTTGTTGGTGGTGGCGACGAACTGAGTTGTGGAGCTGAACCCCTCCTGATCTACGATCGGGTTAGAGGAGTAGTTTCCATCGGGGCCGAGAGTCGTCAGCGTAATGGGCGACACGAACATGCCGAAGCCGCCGCGGATGGTGGTCGAGCCGTGCAAGAGTCTGTCCGGGCTCCAGGCAAACCCGATGCGCGGGCTGAGCATGCGATCGGTGTCTTGCTGATAGGCGTTGGTGTTGCTCGGGGTAGCAAAAGTTAAGCCGCCGGGTACGTTGAGCTGGGTAAGCGCAGGCTGGCCGTTGGACGTGGTCAGCCCAGTTGGAAAGTCCGTGGCAAAAGCGGCTTGTGCCGCGGCCTGCACCGGGTTGGCGGCAGTGGTGTCGAAACCATTCACGGTACGCGCCGAGGATTCGCCGTACGGCGTGTCGTGGTCGTAGCGGATACCCAAATTGAGCGTAAAGTTGCGCTTGAGTCGCCAGTCGTCCTGCACAAAAAACGCATAGTAGTAGGACTTAAATGTGCCGAAGGAATTGATGCTGTAGCTGCCGCTGTTCGGCAAGCCCATTAAGAAGGCCGCGAAGTCCTGGCCGAACGGCGCGGCCGCCGCGGCGGTGGTCGGACCGTTGTCCCAACTGCTGCCGAACGTATAGCTGCCGGAGGGGCTGCCGTAAGTAATGACATCAAGCCGGTACAGGCGAGCGTCCACGCCAAATTTCAGCGTGTGATTGCCGAGGGTTTTCACCACATCGCCAAAGATTTGATAGGAAGAAGACGGGTCGCGGGAATCCCCCGTGTTGCCCAAGCATTGATAGCTAGTCTGGCTGCCGCAACTGCCAGAGAAAAGAATCGAAGGGAGCATCAACAGTTGCGCCGAGTTGGCGATGCTGGAGGGGAAGCCGAGGGAAGTGGGGTTGAAGCCTTCGCTGGGATCTCCGTGAATCTCCCGCATGTACGTAGCATTGAAGCGGACATCCGCGACCAGTGAAGGCGAGAATGTGTATACCTCGTCGACAGTGCCGCCCCAGTTCTCGCGCAGCAGAGTGGTTCCCGTGGAGAGGTTGTTGAAATAGTCGTTTTTCGCCTGCAATCGATTGTTGTGGCGGAAATCGAAAAAGAGATGGCTGCGCTGGCTCATGTTGTAATCGAGGCGTCCAATTTCGTTGTCAAAGGTATCGGCGCTGGTGTTGGCGTTGCCGTAGTTTTGGAAGCCGTCCGTGTTACCCGGAATATTCGGTTCCGGAAAAAACTTCAGGTAGGCCTGGGACACGGGATTGAGCAAAGCCGAAGGAATCACGTTGCAGGCGACGCTGGCAGCCGTTGCGGTTTGCGTGCCATTGGGATTCGTGGGCAAGGCCTGGCCGGACGGATCGCAGAGGAAGGGCTGCCGCGTGATGGTCTTGCCGTTGAGCACGCCGGAATACGGATTGTAAATCTGATATTGCGGACCGAGGGCCAGCAAGGCGGAGAAATCGCCGTTGCGCTCAGCATCGGTCGGCACGGTGGAGAAGTCCGTTGTGGGCTGCGCATCGTCCAAGTTTTCCCAAGCAAAAAACCAGAACAGCTTGTCGCGGCCGTTGAAGAGTTTGGGCACGACGACAGGGCCACCCGCCGTCAAGCCGTATTGATTGAAGTGGGTGACTTGCTTAGCCAGACCGGCGCGGTCGTTGAAAAAGTTGTTGGCATCCAGCGCCGAGGCTTGGCTGAACTCGTACATCGAGCCGTGGAAACCGTTGGTGCCGGATTTCAGGATTTGATTGGCCACGCCGCCGAAGGTGTGGCCGTAAGCAGCGTCGGTGTTGAAGGTATCGACCTTCACTTCCTGCACGGCATCTTGCGGGGGGCTATAGGCAAGGCTGCCACTCCACAGTTCGTCGGGGGAACCGTCCAGGAGCAGCTCGCTGGTTTGGCTGGGAGTGCCGCCAATGCTCCACGAAGCGGCGCCATTGTTGTCGAACGGATGCACGAGGGACGGGTTAGCCGTGTCCAGAACGCCGATGGCCAGCTGCGCCAGCATCATCGGCGTGCGACCATCCAGCGGAAGATCTTCGACCTGTTTGGTAGTAATGATCTGACCGGTGGAAGCGTTTTCCGTATTCACCAGCGGAATGGCCTCCGTCACCTTCACCGATTCCGTGACGGCGCCCATCACCAACTGCATATCCACAACCGGATGGCCCCCCGAGTCCAGATGCACGCCTTGCCGGACGAAGGTCTTGAAGCCGGTCATTTCGACGGTGATGGTGTAGTCGCCAGGAAGCAAGAACGGGAGGGTATATTGGCCGTCGGAGTTGGTCTGACTCTGAATCTTGGTTCCCGTGCGGTTTTCGGTGGCAGTGATGTGCGCGTCAGCGACCCCGGCTCCCGCAGGGTCGGTGACGACCCCGCTGATGGTGCCGCGGAACTCCTGTGCACTGAGCAAGGCTGGCAGGAAGAATGCGAAAAGAAATAAAAGCAGTCGAGTCTTCATGAAATCTCCCGAGTTCTCATGCTGGGAAGCCGGGCCCCTCGAAGACCCAGTCAAGCCGGCGGGTATCAGACTGCGCATTGCCGACCCGCGGACGCCCCACCCCCGGGGATTCGGCGGTCGGCGCCAACTGAGAGAAAAGAAGCAGTCCACGCCACATGAGCACAAAACCCACAGCAGGGCATATAGCCCCGAGTAGGGAAGATGTCAAGAAATATTTTCTCGCAGTAATGATATTTTTTCATTGTTGAACTGAGTTCCTCTCCGCAATCGAGCCCGCGAGTTTGCCCTGCCGAAGCTGCTAGTTCTCATGGCCGGCACCTCTGCTGGCGCTATCTAGCAGAAAAAAATAGAGATAGTTAGGGGCATGCCGGGAGATTGATGCCCATCCGCTGCGAATCGGCTTGCCAGTGGACTGCGGGACCTCGCACGAAGAGAGCTTGAAAAATTTTCAGGCCTGTCGTAGAGTCGCCCTTAGCTCGCGCCCGGAGATGTTGGGCCACGCACCCAGTTCACTTTGTACGAGGAGCGCCGTGGGACGGTCGTCGCGGAAAATCGGAATTGAAGAAGTGGCGCGCGAGGCGCGCGTCAGTATGGCCACGGTGTCGCGCGTAGCGAATGGCAGCCATTCGGTGACGCCCCGACTGCGCGCCCGCGTGTACAAAGCTTCCGCGAAGCTGGGCTACGATCTCGACGGCAAAAACAAATCGCGGATCATTGCCTTCATTTTGAGCAATCGCGCCGTGCTGCACCCGTTTCACTCTGCGGTGTTGGTGGGTGCGGAAGCATACTGTGCCGCCCACGATTACGGGCTGCTGTTCCTCCCGGTACGCTATCCCAGCGACGTGCCTTGGAAGGAATTGCACCTGCCGCAAGTGTTGCATCGACATGACGTCATCCGTGGGGCGATCGTGGCGGGCACCAATTCGCAAAATCTGCTGGATTTTCTGAGCTACAAGGGCGTGGGTTTTGTGACGCTCGGAAACAATGTCGCGGGAGACTGGCGGAAAGATGACTACAGCGCCGTGTATTTTGATGACGTGGAAGGTGCGTACGGATTGACGCGCCACCTGCAATCGCTGGGGCATCGCCACATCTGGTTCGTGGGGAACTGCCGGATGCCGTGGTTCCAGCGGCGCTTCGAGGGGTATCGCAAAGCGATGGAAGAGGCGAAGCTCGCAGTGTTGAAAAATGACTTGGATTCGGATGATGCGGAACTCGTGGGTTTTCTGGCCGCAAAATCCATCCTGAAAAGTGGCGGTCCGGTGACCGCGATTTTTGCCGGTGAAGACACCGCGGCACGGGGCGTGTACAAGGCCCTGCAGGAAGCCGGGCTGCGCATACCCGACGATATCAGTGTTGCCGGCTTCAACGACATTCCCGACGCCGCGGCGCTGAATCCGCCGCTGACTTCGGTGCGCGTATTTACTGACCAGGTAGGCAAGCAGATGGCGGAACTGGTGTTCAAGAGAATTGCGGATCCGGATGCGGGTCCGGAGGTCATCACGATTCCGACGCAGTTGGTGAAGCGTGAATCGTGCCGCGCGCTGGAAGGATAGAGGCTCCCGTGTCCCAGACCAAGACGATTCCGGAGGCGGCCCCCGTGGCGTCCTCTTTCTTGCGGCTGGAGCACTATTCGTTTGGCGTGGGCGACCGCTTCGCGCATCAGCCTAAGGCGCAATTACGCGCGATTCAGTTGCTTGGCGAGCGCGGTGTGGAGGTTACGCCGGTTTGGAACAAATCGAACCGCGAACATTTGATTATCGGTTCGGAGCCCGGCAGCGTGCTTGCGGCTGCGCAAAAAGCGGCGCGGGAGGTGCACTGGAAGAAGCCTTACCACGTGGACGCGGATCACATCACCCTGGCCACATTCAGCAGGTTCGTCGCGGCAAGCGATTACTACACGTTGGACGTGGCGGAGACCATCGGCCAGCCGCCCGCGGATGCCGAGGTCGAAGGTTTTATCGCGCGACATCCGGAACTGCTGCTGGCCATCGAATTACCCGGGCAGCAGCGGCCACTGCACATGACTCGCGAAAAGGCCACGCGCTTCGCTCGCAAGTATCTGCTGGCAGCCAGTACGGCGGGACAAATTTACCGCGCCATCGCTGCGGCACGCGGCGAGGCACTCTTCATCACCGAAGTTTCGATGGATGAAACGGAAAGCGCCCAAGAGCCGGAAGAATTACTGTTGATCCTCGCGGCGCTCGCGGATCAGCGTGTGCCATTGCAGACCGTGGCGCCGAAGTTCAGCGGACGCTTCAACAAAGGCGTGGATTACGTCGGGGATGTGCGGCAGTTCGAAGCGCAATTTCGCGCGCACCTGGCGGTGATCGCTCACGCGGTGAAGTCGTATGATCTGCCGAAGAATCTGAAGCTGAGCGTGCATTCGGGCAGCGACAAATTCTCGTTGTATGCTCCGATTCGCCGCGCGCTGCGCGATACCGGCGCAGGCGTCCATCTGAAAACTGCGGGGACCACCTGGTTGGAAGAATTGATCGGGCTAGCCGAGGGGGGCGACGAGGCGCTCAAATTGGCGAAACGAATCTATTCCGAATCCTATGCGCATCGGGAGGAACTTTGCACGCCGTATTTGGCGGTGATTGATATTGCTGCCGAGAAATTGCCGGAGCCGGGCGAAGTTGCGCGATGGACGGCCGCGCAATATTGTGAAGCACTGCGGCACGATCAGGAGTGTCCGCAGTTCAACCCCAGCTTTCGGCAGTTGCTGCATGTCGGATACAAAATTGCCGCGAAGCTGGGGCAGACTTATCTCGAGATGTTGGATGCGTGTGAGGAGTCGATTTCGCGCAATGTCACCGCCAACCTGTTCGAACGCCACCTGAAGCCGCTGTTCTTGGAGTGAGAGCGACGAGAGGCGGCGCAAGATCTGGCACGTGGGCTAACCAAAAAAGATGACGACATATTTCGAGAAATTGCAGCAGGCGTTCGATTTTACCGGCCGCACGTTCGTAGTTACCGGAGGTACCGGCGTCTTGGGCGGAGAGTTGGCGCTCGCTTTGGCGCAGTGCGGAGCGCAGTTGGCGCTGCTGCACCGAAATGCGCAAAACGGCGAAGCCTTTCTGAAGCGGCTGGGGAAACACGCCGAGAATGCGACGCTTTTTCGTGGCGACGTACTCGATGCGGAGGGGCTGAAAAGAACTGCGGGCGAAGTGTTGCAGCGGTTTGGCAAGATCGACGGCTTGCTAAACGCCGCGGGTGGCAACCGCCCGAAAGCCACGACCGGGGCGGACCTGAAGTTTTTCGATCTGCCGGCGGACGCCTTGCGCGAAGTCGTGGATCTGAACCTGTCGGGAACCTTGTTGCCGTGCCAGGCGTTTGGGAAGGCGATGGCCGAGAGCAAGCGCGGCGTCATCCTCAATGTTTCATCGATGAGCGCGTATCGTCCGCTGACGCGAGTGCTGGGGTATTCCGCGGCGAAGGCGGCGATCAATAATTTCACGCAATGGCTGGCGGTGCACATGGCCCAAGAATATTCGCGGGACATCCGCGTCAATGCCATCGCGCCGGGATTTTTTTTGACTGAGCAGAATCGATTCCTACTGCTTGACCGCGAGAGCGGCAAAACGACGGCACGCGGCCAAAGTATTCTGGCGCATACGCCGATGGGTCGGTTTGGCGAAGCGGAAGACTTAGTGGGCGCGGCGCTGTGGCTGCTTTCGCCCGCGTCGGCGTTCGTTACAGGCACGATTGTGCCGATAGACGGGGGGTTTTCGGCGTTCGGCGGCGTCTGATTTATGGGTTGAATCGGTTCGAACGCAACGCGGTGCGGCCGATTTTTAGATTTACAGCAGGGATTGTGGGAGCGAGCAAGATGGTGATCGGAACGGGGTCGGCGAGCCACTACCTGAGCATCGACCAACTGGGGGACATCGTCGAGCGCGCGGTCGCTGCGCTGCCCGTGCAGAACAAGCGAGTTTTGGTGATCATTCCGGACTCGACGCGCACCATGCCGATGCCGGCGATGTTTTCTCTTTTCCAGAAATTGCTGCGTCCCCGTGTGGCGGCGCTGGATTATTTGGTCGCGCTGGGCACGCACCCGCTGATGGATGACACCCAGTTGAGCAGGCTGATTGGCCAGCCGGTGGTCGACGGCAGGGCCGGCGATGCGCGCATCTTCAATCATCACTGGGAAGATCCGGGCACATTTGTCCGCATCGGGGTGATTCCCGCGAAGGACATCAACCAGATTACCGGCGGGTTGCTGGCCCAGGATGTGCCGGTCGGCCTGAACAAACTGATCCTCCACTACGATCATTTGCTCATTTGCGGCCCAGTTTTTCCGCACGAAGTCGTGGGCTTCTCGGGCGGCAACAAATATTTTTTCCCCGGCATTGCCAGCCCCGAGATCATCAATTTCACCCACTGGCTCGGTGCGCTGATCACGAACTACGAAGTGATCGGCGCGGGCTACACACCAGTGCGCGCCGTGATCGATCGCGCCGCCGCGCTGGTGCCGCGGCCGACGTCCTGCTTCGCGCTGGTGGTGACGCACGAAGGAATCGCCGGCTTGTATTTCGGCACTCCTGAAGAGGCCTGGAAGGCGGCGTCCGAGCTTTCCCGTGAGAAGCACATCACCTGGGTGGACCGGCCGTTTCGCCGCGTGCTTTCGGTCATGCCGGAAATGTATCGAGATCTGTGGACCGCAGGGAAGGGCATGTACAAGATCGAGCCAGCGGTTGCGGACGGCGGAGAAGTGATCATTTACAGCCCACGGCTGAACGAGGTCAGTTATACGCACGGAAAGATCATCGAAGAAATCGGCTATCACTGCCGCGACTATTTCACGAAACAGGGGGATCGCTTCAAGAATTACCCCGGAGGAATTCTCGCGCACTCGACACATGTAAAAGGGTTGGGAGAGTACGACCCGGTGAGCAAGGTGGAAACGCCGCGGATTCGCGTGACGTTGGCCACAGGCATGGCCAAAGAGCGTTGTGAACGCATCAATCTCGGCTACCTGGATCCCGCCACAATTGCCGTAGAGGAATGGCAAGGCCGCGAACACGAAGGGATTTTGGTCGTGCCACGAGCCGGCGAAGTGCTTTTCCGGGTGCGGCAACCTCACGAAGCGCGGCAGGGAGAACTGCTTGCTTCGGTGCACTAAATTCACTGAGCCTGCGCTCCGATGAGTGCTAACGCCGCTCCCGCGACGCCTATCCGCAGCAGCTTCCGTTGGATTATCTGCGGACTCCTGTTTTTCGCAACCGTAATTGCCTACGTGGACCGCGGCGTCATCGGCTACCTGGAAAAATATCTGGAAACGGTCATCGGTTGGAACAGCATTCAGTATGGCTACATTACCGGAGCCTTTCAGGCCGCCTACGCTTTGGGTTTTGTAGGCGCGGGCTGGTTCACCGACCGGTTGGGCACGCGCAAAGGCTTCGCGCTGGCGATCACGACTTGGAGCATTGCGGCCATGCTGCCCGGCGCGGCGTTTTCCGTCGCTACCTTTGGCATTGCCATGTTTTTCCTAGGCCTGGGAGAGGCGGCCAACTTTCCGGCGTGCATCAAAACGGTCGCGGAGTGGTTTCCGAAGAAAGAACGAGCGCTCGCAACGGGGCTGTTCAACTCGGGGGCGAATATCGGCAGCATCGTCGTACCTCTGGTGGTTCCTTTCCTGGCGCTGAATCTCGGCTGGCGCGGGGCCTTTTTTGGCACTGGCATGCTGGGCTTCCTCTGGCTGGTGTTCTGGCTCTGGCTATACGCCAGACCGGAGCGGCATCCACGCGTATCCCAAGAAGAATTGCGATTCATCGAAAGCGATCCCGCGGAGAAAGTGGAATCCCTTCCATGGCGCAGCCTGTTCCCGAGGCGCGGGACCTGGGCCTTCGCGGCAGGCAAATTTCTGACCGATGCAATCTGGTGGTTTTATATTTTTTGGCTGCCGCGCTACTTGCAGGGAACGTTTCACTTGAATCTCGAGCAAAGCCGGCGGCCGGTGGTCGCCGTTTATCTACTGGCGATCGGCGGGAGTGTCGGCGGCGGCTGGCTTTCGTCCTTTTTGCTGCGGCGTGGTATGCCAGTGAATTTTGCGCGAAAAGCGGCGCTGCTGACCTGCGCGCTGTGCGTGGTGCCGGTGATTTGCGCACCCTATTCGCGCAGCTTATGGGCGGTGGTAGCTTTGATTGGCTTGGCTGCTGCGGCGCATCAGGGCTGGTCCGCGAATCTGTATACCCTTACGTCGGACATGTTCCCGAAATCGGCAGTCGCTTCCGTGGTGGGAATCGGCGGCATGATGGGGGCTATCGGCGGCTTCATTCTGCAGGTTACTACCGGCTATGTGGTGAACGCGACGAACAGCTACCTGCCGCTGTTCATCCTGGCATCATTGGCGTATGTGTTGGCCTGGACGGTGATTCAGATACTCGTCCCGAAGCTACCGGCATCGCCATCCGAAGCAGCCACGCAAGCTCTCGCGCAATCCGAATCCGGGGGGCTTACGCGCTGAGCGACGTGCCCTTTCTTTTTCAAGGTGGAAAAATAAGAGCTTACGATTGGGCGGCAGCAGAACACGCGCCGGCGTCGTATGCTTTCCACGCGCATCTCGGTGTAGCCTATACGCTCTCGGAGAACACTCGTGCCGCCAAAAGATCCTAAATTCCTGCGCAGTCATCGCTGGTATGGTCCGGATGATTTGCGTTCGTTTGGTCATCGCTCACGGGCCGCGTCCATGGGCTGTGCGCAAGCCGACTACGCCGGCAAGCCGGTGATCGCGATCATCAACACGTGGAGCGACATCAATCCGTGCCATAGCCATTTGCGCGAGCGCGCCGAAGAGGTGAAGAAAGGTGTGTGGCAGGCGGGTGGCTTCCCCGTAGAGATGCCGGCGTTCACGTTAGGCGAGACGTTTCAGAAGCCGACGACCATGATGTATCGCAACTTGCTGGCGATGGAGACGGAAGAATTGCTGCGGTCTTATCCCGCGGATGGCTGCGTGCTGCTCGGCGGTTGCGACAAGACGACGCCGGCGTTATTGATGGGCGCGATCAGCATGAATCTGCCAGCGATTTATGTGCCGGCTGGCCCAATGCTGCGCGGAAACTGGCGCGGGCAAATTCTCGGCAGCGGATCTGACGTGACCAAGTATTGGACGGAACGGCGCGCCGGGAATCTTGACCTGCAAGCCTGGAAAGAAATCGAAGCGGGCATCGCGCGCTCGGCGGGGACCTGCATGACGATGGGAACCGCCTCAACCATGACCAGTCTGACCGAAGTGCTGGGTTTCACGCTTCCCGGCGCCACTTCGATTCCGGCGGTGGATTCCAATCACCCGAGGATGGCGAATTGTTCCGGACGGCGGATTGTGGAGATGGTTTGGGGAGGTCTCCGTCCGCGCGACATTTTGTCTGCGGCTTCTTTCGACAACACCATTGCCGCAGTTTTCGCGCTCGGCGGTTCGACTAACGCGGTCATCCATCTGATCGCCATGGCCGGCCGCGCGGGGATCAAAATTGGACTGGACCGCTTTGACGAATTTTCTCGAAAGACGCCGATGCTTGCGAATATCCGGCCGAGCGGCAAATATTTGATGGAAGACTTCTACTACGCAGGCGGCTTGCCGGCACTACTACGCATGCTTTCGCCTCATCTGGATTTGAGCTGCAACACGATTACTGGAAAAACGCTCGGCGAAAATATCTCCGGCGCGGAAGTCTTCGAGTCCGATGTGATTCGCAATTTAGACAACCCTGTTTTAGCCTCCGGAGGCTTGGCGATTCTTCGCGGCAATCTGGCTCCCGACGGCGCGGTCATCAAAGCCTCCGCCGCCGAGCCGCGTCTTCTAAAGCACACCGGCCGCGCCGTGGTTTTCGATAGTTTTAACGAAATGAATGCACGCCTGGACGATCCGGCTCTCGACGTGGATGGGAACAGCGTGCTGGTGCTGCGCAATGCTGGACCGAAGGGGGCTCCCGGCATGCCCGAATGGGGCAATCTGCCTCTTCCCCGGAAAGTTCTGAAGGCGGGCGTGCGCGACATGGTTCGCATTTCCGATGCACGCATGAGCGGCACCAGTTACGGCGCGTGCGTGCTCCATGTTTCGCCCGAATCGTTTGTGGGCGGTCCGCTGGCGCTGGTGCAGGAAGGCGATTTGATTGAATTGGACGTTGCGGCACGCAGGCTGAACCTGCTAGTGAGCGAGGAAGATCTGGCGCAACGGCGTGCTGGATGGCGTCCCAAGCCCGGCGTCTATCCGCGCGGCTACGGCAAACTTTTTATGGAGCACATCAAGCAGGCCAACGAGGGCTGCGACTTCGACTTTCTCGAGGGAACCGCGCCGATTCCGGAGCCAGAGATTCACTGAACAGGGGCTTGCACCGGGACGCCCGCCTGGGCGCGCCTTTTCAGCGGTGTTCGGCCCCCGCCCACCAACAGCATGAGAAATCCGGACAAACCCAGGTTTCCAACCAGATAAAGAAGGCCGATCGTGAAGGAATGCGTCCGATTCACTAGATAGCCCATGATCATGGGCCCGAAGAAGCCGCCCAAGTTTCCCACGGAATTAATCAAGCCGATCGAAGCCGCGGCCGCGGATTCGCTTAAGAACGCCGAAGGCATGGCCCAGAAACACGGATGGTAGCCAAAGTAAAAGGCTCCTACCAACGTGAACAGGCTGACCGCCAAAAAAAGATTCGAACCAAAGAACACCGCGAGCAGCAAAGCTATCCCGCACAAGAACATCGCGGCGGCCGCGTGCCAGCGCCGTTCGCCACTCTGGTCGGAATGCCAACTGTTCCACTGCTGCGCCAAGAATCCCGCCACGTAGGGCAAGGCGGCGAACAATGTGACGCGCAAATCGCTTTGTCCGCAGAGCCGCTTCAAAATGCTGGGCAGCCAGAAGGAAATGCCATAGCCGCCGGTAGTCGCGCCGAAATAAGAAAGCGTGAGCAAGAGCACATCGCGCTGCCGCAAGGCTTCCCACGCGGTGTAGGTGCGAACCTTCTTCTTCTCCTCTTTTTCCTTCTCCAGAGCTGCAGAGATCCAATGGCGTTCACCCGCGGGCAGCCAACGCGCCTGGTGTGGCCAATCCGTCAAATAAAACAGCGTGACCACGCCAAGAACGACGGCCGGCAATCCTTCCAAGATGAACAGCCAGCGCCAGCCTTGCAGCCCGAGCCAAGTGATCCCGAGCAGCACACCGGCCAGCGGGGACCCGATGACATACGAGAGGGGATTTGCCGCGTAAAACACGGCGATCGCGCGGGCGCGGTCCTGGCTGCGAAACCAGTGCGAAACATAAACAATCACCGCAGGGAGAAAGCCGGCTTCGGCTGCACCCACCAAGAAGCGAATCCAGTAGAACTCCCGCGCCGTGTGGATGAACGCCATCACCGCCGTGATGAGTCCCCAGGAGATCATGATGCGGGCGAGCCACTTGCGCGCGCTCCACTTCTCCGCGATCAAGGCGCCCGGAATTTCCAGGACGAGATATCCCACGAAAAACATTCCGGCGCCGAGGCCGACGACGCCATCGTTGAATCCCAGATCTTTGGGCATTTGCAGCGCGGCCGCACTGACGTTCATGCGGTCCAGAAAGGCGATTACGTAGAGAAGGAATAGAAAGGGAAGCAGGCGCCAGGCAATGCGTTGGCGCGCCCGCTGGGCGATTTCCGGCTCTGCGGAAAGGAATGCCATCGGGGTTCGTTCCGCCGACCCGCTTGCGGATCGGGCAAGCGTTACAGCGTAGCCTGCGTTCTCGCAGGAGCGGAGACGGGGCGTAGTATACACAAGTGACCGGGCATCAACGGCTGGCGAACGGACGAGCGACAATGGAGCGATCCGCGAATCTGTCGCTCAACTGCGATACCATGCTGCGAATTCTTTCCCTGGAGTTTTATGCGGCAACACGCGATTGCAGTGATCCCCGGAGACGGCATCGGTCCCGAAGTTATCTCGGCTGGCCTTGAGGTCTTGAACGTCCTCACGCAAAAGGTTGGCCAATTTCACTTGCAAACGCAAAGCTTTCCCTGGGGGTCTGACTTTTACAGGAAACATGGCGTGATGATGCCGCCAAACGCCCTTGAGCTGCTTCGTCCTTTCGAAGCGATCTACTTCGGCGCCGTCGGTGCTCCAGACATTCCGGACCACATTACGCTGTGGGGGCTTCGCCTCGCGATCTGCCAGGGCTTTGATCAATACGCGAACCTTCGCCCGACCCGCATTTTGCCGGGCATTTCTTCGCCTCTGCGTGATTGTCGGCCTGGCGACCTGGACTGGGCTATCGTCCGCGAAAACACCGAAGGGGAATACTCCGGCCAGGGCGGTCGCGCGCATCGCGGCCTCCCCGAAGAAGTGGCCACGGAAGTCGCCATCTTTACCCGCGCGGGAGTCACGCGCATCATGCGCTTCGCGTTTCAACTCGCGCAGCAGCGGCCGCGTAAGTTGCTTACCGTCGTGACCAAGTCGAATGCGCAGCGGCACGGCTTGGTGCTGTGGGACGAGATTGCCGCGGAAGTCAGCAAAGAATTCCCCAATGTTACCTGGGACAAAATGCTCGTCGACGCGATGACTACGCGCATGGTTGGCAAGCCATCGAGTCTCGATACGATCGTCGCGACCAATCTTCACGCGGACATTTTGTCTGATCTCGCCGCCGCATTGGCGGGGAGCCTGGGCATCGCGCCTACTGCCAATTTCGACCCGCAGAGGCGCTTCCCTTCGATGTTCGAACCAATACACGGCGCTGCCTTCGACATCACCGGCAGAGGCATCGCTAATCCGATTGGTGCATTTTGGACGGCTGCGCTGACGTTGGAGCATCTTGGTGAAGAAGACGCTGCCGACCGTCTGATGCGCGCGATCGAACAAGTCACCGCCACTGGTCCACGCACTCCGGATCTCGGCGGCCAGTCGACGACTCGCGAAGTTACTGCGGCGGTTTGTGACGCTGTGGCCAGTTCGAATCTGTAGCTGCCGGTTGCGCAACTTTTTGGAGCGATGGTTAACGGTTTCTTCGCAGATGTGACGATTTACGGGGCCGGGTAGGCGCTGAGAAAATCTTTGTAGAGGACCTCGGTAGCTTCGCTCGTCAGGATCGCATCGGAAATGACGATGCGATAGTGGAATGTCACAGAAGCGTGTGGAGCGAGAGAGAAATTCAGCTCCTCTTTGCCGTTGCTGAAGATTTTCTGGCCCAGGGGGTTCGCGGCGAACAAACCGTACCCGCGGGCATGCCAATAGGTCGGAAATCCCGGGTTTCGCGGATGATCCAAAATCGTGATGGTAACTGGTTCCTCGCCAACCATGCCGCTGAGATTGCACCAGTGGCCGCGTGTGCCCCAGGCCGCGTCGCCCTTTTTTCCTTCGCTGGTGAGGTAGGTCCCGTTAACGCCGGTGTTGTCCAGTTTAGCGACAGTCGTCGGCCGGCCACTGGCGTCAGCGTAAATCTCGGGCTTGTCGCTGGGGATTTCCAGTGCACGGATGACGCGTAGGCCGAGCATGCCGTCCTTGGCGTCCGGAAAAGAAACTTTGTCGTCGAGAGCGGTTAGCGTCGTGATGCGGTCAATGCTGCGGAAATGTAGGCCGCCCCGGAAAACAAACCGGGTGTGTTCGTGGAGCAGCGGCTTATTCTGAAAATTGTCCCAGTCGGCGGCCACGTCCAACTCGCCTGCTTCTCCGCCTTTCGTTGCGAGGATTTGCCGCTGCACGATGTGGCCCATTTTCGGCGCGTCTTCCGCTTTGATCGCGTCGGAATTGTTCCAGAAATCGAGGCCGTTGACGTTCTCGTAGGTGAGCCACAGGCCCGCATGATGAGGATGGTCGATCCGTTCTCCAGGCCGCGGCTCGAGTGGAAAACCCCGTGTAATCGTTGTGCCTTTCGCGGTGCGCAATGGATATAGCACGGGCTTTTTGAGAGTGCTGGGCCAGATGTACGAAGTGAAGGGCTTGCCGGCGATGACGACATCGACCCGCTGGGCCGGCTCGTTGGGCACCACGGAAACCTGGTCGATACGAGGAAGCTGTGAGTTAGTGAGAACGGCGACACTGAGGAGAACGGCTGTTGCCAACGTGCCAGCAAGCCCTTGCCCCGAGGTCCGCATGCTGCTTTTCCTTTCCGTCGCAGCGTACCCTTAGCTTGCCAAACAGTGCGCAGCTTCACGGCTAAGCAACTTAGAAAGACTGGGTTTCTTACCGGGCGTCTTTCGCGGCTCGGCCGGGCGCGCGGCGCGAACCGTTGCGGGTTTTCGGCTCGGCATTCCCGGGTGGAAAGGTAGTCGAGCTGCGCAAAATAAGCTGCGTCTTTAGAACGTATTCCGTGCCGTTGGGTGACGGCGACTCGCGCTGCACTTCTTTGAGCAAGGCACTGAATGCCAACGTAGCGATTTCCTTCTGCGACATTTGAATCGTTGTGAGCGGTGGAATCATAAAGTCCGCCAGGCGCGTGTCATCAAAGCCGATCACCGACAGTTCATTCGGAACGGAGATGCCCAACTCGTAGGCTTCACGCATGACTCCGATGGCGGTCATGTCATTCGAGCAAAGCAGTGCTGTAGGACATTCCTGAAGTTGCGAGAGAATCTGCAGTGCTCGTTTTCCGCCCTCTAGCCGATGATTGCCCTCGACCATGAATGCCGGTCGTACCGGTAGGCCGATCTCCCGCATGGACTCCTCAAAAGCAATCTTGCGAACCACCGCCGAGCGCAACTTGAGCGGGCCAGTCACGAAGCCGATGCGCTCGTGCCGCATGGCGGCGAGATGTTGCACGGCCTGGCGTATGCCGTGCGAGTAATCCACGCGAATGTTACTAACCCGCGGCGCGCTGGGGCCGACATCGACGAAGACCAGCGGGAGATTCCGAAAGCGGAGATGTTCGAGCAGTTCTTCTTCCATGCCGAAGGTGAGGATGGCCACCCCGTCCACCCGGCCCTCGATCATGCGGCGCACTGCCAATTCCATGCGTTTCGGATCGTGGATAGTCGAGGTGAGCAGGATTTCGTAGTTTTGCTCGACAGCCAACGTCTCGAAGGTTTGTACAATTTCGGGGAAAAAGGGATTGGTGATTTCGGAGACCACCAGCCCGAACACGCGGCTGCGCCCGGAAACCAAAGCCCGCGCCTGACGGTTGGGATAGTAGCCCAGTTCGGCGATGGCCTTCCAGACACGCTTGGCCAATTGGGCATCCACCGTGCCAACCTGATTCACGGTGCGCGACACGGTCGCGGTAGATACCCGGGCCTTTCTGGCCACATCACGAATGTCCACGGGTCCTCTTCCACCAAAGAAGACTGACAAGAGAGTACACGATATCCGGAAATTGTGACAATCGGCGTCCGCCAATGTGATGTCGGCAGCCGTTTGGCGGTGTTCGGAAAGGGAGCGCCAGGACAAGACCGTTGGAAAAGCTATTCATCATTAGAGATAACGGCCAGTCCGTGCGCACGGCGAAAGGTCTTGCAAAGCGCAGGGGTCGATGGTAAACGTTTACCCATAACAGTGTCCAAACCTCGGGATGTAGGTGAGTTGCTGAGGCCAGTCCCGTTCGGATGTGGTACTTATGATCATACGGTTCGCGATTGGCTCGTTCCTGCTCACGCTGGCCACCGTGTGCGGCGTCACCCTCGCGGGGAGCGGGTCCGAGAAGAAGGTGCCCGTCACCGACTTTGGGAAGACAAAAGACGGCGTCCCCGTCTCCAAGTTTGTGCTGGCCAATGGCAAAGGCTTGGAGGCCATGGTCAGTACGTACGGAGCGACACTGGTCTCCCTGAAAACGCCAGATCGCCACGGTCATCCCGCGGATGTTGTCCTCGGTTACGACAGCGTCGAAGGATACGAGAACGGCTCCTCGTATTTTGGCGGAACCATCGGCAGATATGGCAACCGCATCGCAAAGGGCCAATTTACGTTGGATGGCAAGCTCTTTCAGCTGCCCCGCAATGATGGCCCCAACTGCCTGCACGGCGGCAAGATTGGATTCAACAAACGAGTGTGGACCGCCGTGGATCGTTCGCGAGCGGACGCCCAGGTTTTGGAGTTGAGCTACACGAGCGCGGACGGAGAAGAAGGCTTTCCGGGCCAACTCGAGGCACGCGTCACGTACACCGTTCCGGCAAACAAAAATGAATTGCGCATCGACTATGAAGCGACCACCGATAAGGATACAGTGCTCAATCTGACCAATCACAGCTACTTCAATTTGTCCGGAAACCCCGCGACCGATATTCTCCGGCACGAACTGCTGCTCCATGCCCAAGAGTTCACACCAGTTGACGCCACCCTGATTCCGACCGGTGAGTTGCGGGCCGTCGCGGGAACTCCCTTCGATTTTACGAAAAGCACCGCCATCGGCGCGCGCATCGAACAGGCGGATGATCAATTGAAATTCGGGCGCGGCTACGATCACAATTGGGTGCTGGAAAAGACGAAGAAAGTCGGTCTGCAGACGGCTGCCGAGGTGTTCGAGCCCAACAGTGGTAGAGTGCTAGAAGTGCTGACCACCGAGCCCGGTATCCAGTTCTACAGCGGCAACTTCTTGGACGGAACCGCAATCGGCAAGGGTGGACAGGCGTACGCGCACCGAACGGGGCTTTGCCTCGAGACGCAGCATTTTCCAGATTCGCCGAATCACGCCAATTTCCCGTCCACCGAATTGAAGCCGGGTCAGACCTATCGCTCATCGACGATTTTTCAGTTTTCGACCCGATAAAGGGTTGCTGCAGGCGCGAATGCACACAGTCTGCCGAGTGCGCGGCGGACCAGAAGCAAGAGTCGAGGGTGAATGCTGCTAGCCGATCTACGTGCGCAAGTCTTGCAGGCAAACCTGGACTTGGTTCGCCACGGGCTGGTTATCGCAACGTTCGGCAACGCCAGCGGCATGGCTCGCGACCAAGGCCTCATCGTGATCAAGCCCAGCGGCGTTCCCTACGATGAAATGAAACCGGAACACCTGGTGGTAACCGATCTGCAAGGGCAAGTGGTAGAGGGCACGCTGCGTCCGTCGTCCGATCTGCCTACCCACGCTGCACTGTATCGTGCCTTTCCACAAGTCGGTGGCATCGCTCACACGCATTCCGAGTACGCGACTGCGTGGGCCCAGGCGAATGAGCCTGTTCCTTGCTTTGGCACAACGCACGCCGATTATTTTCACGGGCCGATTCCGATAACGGACCGCATGACCGACGCAGAAATCAACGGCGAATACGAACTGAATACCGGTACGGTGATTATTCGCGCCTTCCAGAAAAAGGGAATCGATCCGTTGGCGGTGCCCGCGGTGCTGGTGGCCAATCACGGACCATTCGCCTGGGGAAAAGACCCGGCCGAAGCCGCGGAACACGCGTGGATGCTGGAAGCTGTAGCGCGCCTGGCGTATAGGACCGTCGCTTTGAAAGGCAATGCAGACTCCGTTGGGAAGGCGCTGCACGACCGCCATTTTCTGAGGAAGCACGGCGTAAGGGCTTATTACGGGCAGGCGGGCGGGAAGCACTGAAATTTCTTCGGCGGACCAATCTGTGCCTTACTTGGCGAAGCCGGGATGGGACAGCGAGAAGGACGGAGAAATCGAAACGAATACGCGGACGGCTTGCATACGGTGTCTGCGACCACTCTGCCGCGCTTCTGGGAGGCAACGGTTTAGAACATCATGACCAACAAACGAAAAATGACTATGGGCGTAATCGTGGGCAACCGCGGATTCTTCCCAGATCACCTAGCCAAAAGCGGCCGGGAAGAAATGCTCCAAGCGCTGCAGAAAGCTGGCATGGACGCCATCGTGCTCGGCCCGGACCAGAGCAAGCACGGCGCCGTGGAAACCTACGAGGAAGCGAAGCGGTGCGCCGAACTCTTCAAATCCAAGGCTGCAGTACTGGATGGCATCATCGTGACCCTGCCAAATTTTGGCGATGAACGCGCCATCGCCGATACCCTGCGCCTCGCACGTCTGGATGTTCCCGTGCTCATCCAAGCCACGCCCGATACACCGGCCAAAATGAGCATTACCCACCGGCGCGACAGCTTTTGCGGAAAAATGTCCGCCTGCAATAACTTGAGGCAGTATGGCATTCCGTACTCGCTCACCACGCTGCACACGGAGACTCCCGATTCCACGGAATTCGTGAAAGATCTCGAGTGGTTTGCCGCTGTGTGCCGCGTAGTGAAAGGCTTGCGCAACTTGCGCATCGGTGCATTGGGCGCGCGCCCCACGGCTTTCAACACCGTACGCTACAGCGAGAAGCTCCTCGAAGCCAGCGGTATCACCGTCGAAACGCTGGACCTTTCCGAAGTGCTGGGCCGCATCAGCCGCATGAAAGACAACGACGCTGCAGCCGTGCAGAAACTGCAGGCGATTCAGACATACGTGGCCACGAAAGACATTCCGCAAGCAGCGCTGCTGAAGATGGCCAAACTCGGCGCGGTTATCGATGCTTGGATGAAGAATACCGATCTGCAAATCAGTGCCGTTCAATGCTGGACTTCGCTTGAGGAAAATCTGGGCGTCGTGCCGTGCACGGTGATGAGCATGATGAGCAACACATTGCTCTCCAGCGCCTGCGAAGTGGACGTGTGCGGTGTGCTGGCGATGCATGCCCTGCAACTCGCCTCGGAAACTCCTAGCGCGCTGCTCGATTGGAATAACAATTACGCCAACGATCCCAACAAAGCGGTGTGCTTTCACTGTAGCAACCTGCCGAAACACTTTTTCAATGACGTCAAAATGGACTATCAGGCCATCATCGCCGGCACGGTCGGCATGGAGAACACGTTCGGCACTTGCGTCGGCAAAGTAAAAGCCGGCGCCATGAGTTTTGCGCGTTTCTCAACCGACGATACCGCCGGCACTATTCGCGGCTATTCTGGCGGAGGCCGCTTCACCGACGATCCGCTGGAGACCTTCGGCGGCGCCGGCGTAGTGGAGATTCCCGGACTGCAGAAACTGTTGCATTACATCTGCGAAAACGGTTTCGAGCATCATGTGGCCGCGAATTTTTCCACCGTCGCGCCGGCGGTGCACGAAGCAGCCAGCCGTTACCTGGGCTGGCCGATGTACGCGCATGTGGGATGAGTTTTCGTTTACGCCGTTGCGAACGGATCTTCCATGACCATGGTGGCAGGAGTTGATTTCGGAACACTGAGCGTGCGCGTTTCGATTGTGGATAGTGAACGCGGCCTGCTTTCCACCGCGCTCGCCGAGTATCCGTTGCACCGCAAGCGTGAAGACCCGGAATACGCCACGCAGTCGCACGACGACCAAATGCGCGCGCTCGCGGCGGCTACCCGCGAAGCCGTCAAGAAAGCGGGTATCTCCGGCGATCAAGTTCGCGCACTCGCCGTAGATACCACCGGTTCGTCCGTAATTCCCCTCGGCGAAAATCTACAGCCGCTGGACGAGTACTACCTCTGGTGCGACCATCGCGCGAAAGGCGAGGCGGCGGAAATTACCGAAGCCGCGCACCGCGAAGGTCTGCCCGCGATTCAATGGTGCGGCGGTGTCTATTCTTCCGAGTGGGGCTTCTCCAAGCTGCTGCATTGGCTCCGGCACAACCCGGCGAAGCGCGCGAAATTCGTAACCGCGCTGGAACATTGCGACATGGCCGCGGCGACACTTGCTGGGGTTACCGACGCGCGTCAAGTAAAACGCAGCGCCTGCGCCATGGGCCACAAATGGCTCTGGAACGCTGCTCTGGGCGGCCTGCCGCCGGAAGAATTTCTGGTCAAAGTGGATCCGCTGCTGGCTGGTGTCCGGCAAAAATTGCAAGGCGACTACCTTACCTCGGACCATCTGGCGGGAAAACTCTCGCCGAAATGGGCCGCCGAGCTCGGTCTTCAGGCAGGCATACCGATCCCCGTTGGCGCCTTCGATGCGCATTGGGATGCGATTGGCGCCGGCTGCCGGACCGATGACATGGTCAACGTCATTGGCACTTCGACCTGCATCATCGGCATCACACCGTCGGTGAACTTGGTGCCCGGCGTCTGCGGCGTGGTGCAGGGAAGTGTTCATCCGAAGCGCACCGGAATTGAAGCCGGTTTGTCTGCGGTGGGAGATATTTTCAACGCTATCGCCACCCGCGCCGGAACAGATGTCGCCGCGCTCAGCCGAGGTCTCGAGAACTACCGCGCGGGGCAAACCGGGCTGCTGCGCCTGACTTGGGATAACGGCGACCGCACCGTGCTGGTCAATCCCAATTTGCGAGGAATCACGTTCGGCTGGAACTTGCAGAGCACGGCGCAAGACGAATTGTTTGCCGCGATCGAGGGCACCGCGTTTCACACGCGCATTGTTCTCGATCGCATGGCCGAGCACGGCGTGCAAATCAAAAGAGCCATCAACGCGGGCGGCATTCCGCAGAAAAATGACGTGCTGAATCAGGTTTATGCCAATGTGCTGGGGCGGCCGGTGCTGGTGCCCAGTAAGAGTGTCGTCAGCCTGGGCTCGGCGATATTTGCGTTTCTCGCCGCCGGAGTTTTCAGAACGGTGGAAGAAGCCCAGGACAAAATCTGCCCGCCCAATCGCACATTCAGTCCAGAGCCCGCTGCACAACAGGTTTACGATACGCTCTATCCGCTGTACAAAAAGCTCTACTTTGATTTCGGTCAGCCGCACGACGGGAAGTTCGGCGCCGTGCTGCCGACCCTTATGCGTCTCGCCCAGGATGCGAGCGGATCGGCATGACCGGTGTTTTTTTGGCGATAACGCAGTAAACGTTTGCCGCGCTTGACCGCGTCTTACTTAGTGAGTTACGCAAAACTTGCACGTAGTAGTTTCGTAGTAGGGAGGTCGTGATGAAGAAAGAGTCTCAGATTTCGCGCCGTCGATTCGTGGGCTCCGCCGCATCGGCTGTCGCAGCAAGCTCCCTCGCGGCGCACGGTTTATTCGCCACCTCCCTCTTCGGCCCCGCTTCGTCGGGCGCCAACTGGCAAGACGAAGGCGTCCTCTATCTCGACAAATCTCCCTACGCGAAACTGCGCAACGTTCCCGTACATGCGGTAACCGTCACCGACGGTTTCTGGGGCGCGCGGCGCCAAACCAATGTGGACAGCAGCATTCCGTCGATGGAAAAACTCCTGGAGGCCAACGGCCGCATGGACAATTTCCTGCGCCTCGTGGGCCAGAGCAGCGCTCCGCAAAAGGGCCCGGTCTACTCCGATTCTGACGTTTACAAATGGACTGAGGCGGCTGGCTTCGCCTTGCAGTCCGGCGACCGCCCAGAGCTCCACGCCCTAGCCAACAAAATCATCAAGGAAGTGGTCGCGGTGCAGGAGCCTAGCGGCTACCTGAACACCTACTACGTTGGCGACAAAGCCAAGGATCGTATGCAGCCCGAAGTCCAGCGCTGGGGCCACGAACTCTACAACATCGGCCACATGATGCAGGGCGCCATCGCCTTCTATCGAGCCACGGGCGATCGCACCTTGCTCGATGCCGCCACGCGCTTCGCGGACGGCTACTTGCTGGCAAACTTTGGTCCCGCTCCAGACAAGAAACCGGTCTTTTCCGGCCATCCGGAGATTGAGATGGCGCTCGTCGAGCTGTATCGCACCACCGGCGAAAAACGCTACCTCGATTTCGCAGGTTACGTTTTACAAGGCGACAATCGCATCAAGGTGCAGAAGTACGGCTACGTTTATCACTTCTGCGGCATTCCCTTCACCACGCGCACCCACCTCGAAGGGCACGCCGTTCGCGCCATGTACGCCTGTTGCGGTGCCACCGACTACTATCTCGAGACCGGCGATCAAGCCTATCTAAAAACTTTGAATACCCTTTGGGAAGATCTCGTGAACCGGCAGATGTACGTCACGGGCGGCGTCGGCGCTCGCAGTCAAGGCGAAGCCTTTGGCGAACCTTACGAGCTACCGAACTTCACGGCCTACGGCGAAAGCTGCGCCGCCATTGGCAACATGATGTGGAACTGGCGCATGCTCGCCGCCACCGGCGAAGCCAAGTACGCTGACGTCATCGAGCGCGCCCTCTACAACGGCATCAACTCCGGCATGTCGCTTGACGGCACGCTCTACTGCTACCGCAATCCGCTCGGCTTCGACCCTTCGAACGGCGACAAGATTCGCAACCCGTGGTACGACACCACTTGCTGCCCGCCCAACCTCGAACGCACTTTTGCCTCACTGCCCGGCTATTTCTACAGCACCAGCAAGGACGGCTTGTACGTCCACCTTTATGACAATTCGAAACTCGATTGGCACCTGGAAGATGGCACCGCCCTGCAGGTGACCCAGAAGACCAATTATCCGTGGGAAGGGAACGTCGACATCGCTGTTTCGCCCGCAAAACCCAGCGAATTTACCGTTTTTCTGCGCGTTCCGGGTTGGTCGGATGGAGCGCAGGTCACCGTAAACGGGCAGGCAGCTTCGGGCGCCACCCCGGGGCAATACCTCGCGGTGCGCCGGCGCTGGGCTCCCGGCGATTCCATCAGCGTGAAATTCTCCATGACGCCGCAAATCATCGCGGCGAACCCGCGCGTGGTGGACGATTTTGGCCGCGCCGCTGTCCAGCGTGGCCCGTTGGTCTATTGTCTCGAGCAGCTGGATCAGCCCGACGGCGTCAATTTGTTTGATGTGCGGCTCGACACGCGGCAGAGCTCGCCAAAATTTGCGACCGAATTTCAGAAAGACTTGCTCGGTGGGATCGTAGTGATCAAACACCTGGGAGCGGTCAACGACCAGGCGTCTTCAAACACCGAGCTCTACGAACGGCTCCCCGCAAAGCTGCCTGCGGTTCGTGCCACTGAATTGCGCTTCATTCCCTACTATGCGTGGGCCAATCGCGCGGCAACGCCTATGCAAGTCTGGACGCCTATCCTTCGCGCTTAGCCAGAGGGAATCGAAGTGTTCGTGCTAGCGCGAGCCGCCGTCTAGCCGCCAAGCGTTTGGTACAGCCGGTAAGGATCGTCACCAATCGTCGCGAACGGCCGGAATGTCGCCTTGCCGGCATCTGTGGCTACGAGCCAATCGTCCGATGTAGCGGATGCTTGAATCGCGCCGAGTAGCTGCGCGCGGGAGAATGTTCCCGGAAGGTTCCCCATTCCAAACAGCGCTACCGGTCCGCGCGCCAGCGCTACCGTCTGCGGAGTCTCCGGATCGACCGGCAGCAGCCGCAGCGGCATGCCCATCTCATACTCGATCCGGTCGCCGCTCTTCCAGGTGCGGTTTAGCGCAAAGAATTTTCCGGGCTCCGCATCGCTCTCGGCCCGCTTGCCATTCACCGAGATGCGGGTGTTTTTGTCTGCCCACGCCGGAACCCGTAGATAAACAGTGAATTGTTCCGGCCGCGCCAATTCGAATTCCAGTTGCGTGGTGTTGGCTTTGGGATACGCCGTGTGTTGCGTCAGCGTTGTCGCGACGCCATTCTGCGTCCACTTCACCCGCGAAGGCAGAAACAAGTTCACGTAGATGCCTTCCTTTGCGGGGTAGTACGAGCTGATGTGGTAGTCGGCAGTCAGTTGCGGAAAAGTCCCCGAGCAGCACGGCCATTTGTCCTTGTAATAGACCTTCTTGGCGTCATCTTTGTCGTAGTCCGAGTAGTAGAAGCTTGTGCCGTCCGGCAGAATCGGCTTCGCGCCGGCGATCGTGTTGAGCATGACCTGTTCCATGCTGTCGCCGTAGCGCGAATCCTTGGTGACGCGCAGCAAGTAGCGCGTGATTTTGAACTGGCCGTAGGCACCGCAGGGCGTTTCGAAACTGGAGTGGCTGGTCCCCAGGCTCGCGGCGAGCAGCCCCTTGCCCGGAACTACGAACGCTTCGTCGGGTCCCCACCCACCCGTGGCATAACTCTGCTCTTGCACCATACGCAGGCCATTGGTCGCCGCGCGCAAATATTTTTCGTCACCCAGCGTCACGTACGTCTGCATCGCCGAGCTCAGCGTATTCACATGGCTGTACGCATGTTTGCCGGGGAGGGCATTGTGGTTTTCCGCCAGCGCATCGTAGTACTCGTGATAAATGAACCGTTGGCCGAGCTCCCGATAGCGTTTGTCTCCGCTGCGCTGATAGGCCAGAAAGAAATTCTCCGGTAACGTGTAGGTCTCATCCCAGGTGTACGCCAGTGATTTGTGCGGCCGCGCTTCCTGCTCCGCGCGGCTCAACGCCTTTTCCGGCAAATGCGGCAACACGGCTTCCGTCGCCCGCTTCAACACGCCCAGTGCGTTCGGGTCCGCCGCAAATTCATGCGCATCAATGAGGCCGCAGTTGGTTTTGTCAAAGGTATAGCCGGGCAAACGATAATCCACGTAAAACTTGCCGGACGGCTCGACCGTTGCGCCGAACGCTTTCACCAGCCGATGCACCTTTTCCTGCGTCGGTTTCGACCCGGTCACCGCGTACGCGCGCGCTAGTCCGGAAAGATACTGTCCGAAAGAATGTCCGGCAATGAACGCGTGAAAATTGGTTTTCTCGTTGAAGTCATCGCCATTGTCGTACCATCCGCCCATGTCCGGGCCCGGCGCTGGCAAACCTTCGCGCTGCCGAAACGGCTTGAGCAGGCCGTCTTCGTTCAAGCCGAGGAACAGCTTATGGTTATGCTCAAACTGCGTCTTGAACGGGCCGTCCAGCAGTTGCACCTGCGAGTAGCGGAACGCAGAAATCGCTGGCGTGATCGCTGTTGTCCCCTCCGCACGCGCCCAAGCTGGTAGCGAACGCGCGGCGATGAGCCCGGCCGTGGAAAGCGCTGTGGAGCCTAGGAACTGTCTTCTGGATGTGGTTTTCATGTGCTCTCCTGAAACTGCTTGGCGTTGCGGGCCGAGAACGGCGGGTTGAGAAAGCGTTTTCTCAATGTCTCATGTATAGCGCGGCGCTGCGATGAAGTCAAAAGCGAGCTGTAAACCTTTTCTGCGATGCGTTATTCTGCCGAAGAGTTGAACCTAGGTTCCTTCGCCGGAAACATGAACCGCCCTTGCCAAATCGTATTGCTGGGCACGCTGCTGAGTGGAGCTGTTGCCGCCGCAGTGCCGCCGCCACAGAATCCCGCCGAGCCGGTCAGTTCCGCGCTGCGCGCCGGTGATTTCGACAAAGCCGTGGAGTTAAGCCGCAATGCCCTTAAGGAATCGCCCAACAATCCACAACTGTGGACACTCCAAGGGATCGCCTTTGCCGACAAAGGTGACAGCAAGGACGCCTTAGCTTCCTTCGAACATGCGCTCAAGCTGAATCCCGACAGCGTCGCAGCTTTGGCCGGTGCCGCGCAGATTCACTATCAGGCTGGCAACAAAGCGGCCGTTCCGCTGCTGAATCACCTGCTGGAACTCCTGCCTGGCGACCCAACCGCGAATGCTATGCTGGCTGTCTTGGCGTACCAGCAGGGCAACTGCCCTTCAGCGATCTCCCACTTCGAACAAGCCCGTCAGTTGCTCGAGTCCCAAATCGACGCTCTGCATGCCTACGCCACCTGCTTGGCGCGCCTCAAACGCCTGGACGACGCTGCGGCGGTCCTCCAAAAGACGGTCGCCTTGCGCCCCGACGACCCCCGAGAGAAGCAGATTCTCGCCTCCGTACAACTCATGGCCCACAAGCCGCAAGAAGCCATTGCGACGTTGCAGCCGCTGCTCGAAGGCTCGGGCAATGACGTAAGCACCTTGGAATTAGCCTCGCGCGCGTACGAAGACGCCGGCGACACGCCGCACGCGGTCAGCACGTTGCGCCAGGCGCTGTTGCTGGATCCACGCAGAACCAGCCTGTACCTTGATTTCGCCACCATCTGTTTTTCCCATCAGTCGTTTCAAGTGGGAATCGACGTGATCACCGAGGGTTTGACTCTGCAACCCAGTGCTGACGATCTATACGTGGCGCGCGGCGTACTCTACGTGCAACTCGCGCAATACGACAAAGCCGAAGCCGATTTCGAAAAGGCTTATGCACTGAATCCCAATCAGTCGCTGAGCATCGCGGCGCAAGGCCTCACCGCCGTGCAAGCCAACGACCTCGATCACGCGCTCACCTCCGTACAAGAAAAGCTCAAGCAGAAACCCAACGATCCCTTGTTGCTTTATCTCCAAGCGGATGTTCTCTCGCAAAAAGGCGCCGATCCGGGCACCCCGGAGTTCGACCTGGCGATGCGCTCGGCGAAAAAAGCCGTAGCGTTGCAGCCCACCCTTTCCGCCGCCCACACCGTTTTGGCCAAGCTGTACATGCAGGCGGAGCAGTATCCGGAAGCCATTGCCCAGTGCCGCAGGGCTATCGAGATTGAACCGAAAGATCAGACGGCCGTTTATCGCTTGATTCAGGCGCTGCGAAAGACCGGGCAGCAACAGGAAATTCCAGAATTGCTCCAACGTTTGGCAAAACTGCGCGAGCAAGCCACCCAGGAAGAACGCGAGCGCTATCGTTATAAACTTTTCGAAGACGACGCACCGGCGAAGCAACCTTAGATTCGCAAATCGGCGCGGCAACCCAAACACAGACGGGGTATCATCTAACGAATCATGCTTCCCGACGGAATCTTGTTCGAATGAATTTTTCCCGGCGCAACTTTTTCGGATTATCATTAGGCTCCGCAATTTCGTTTCTCGGTGAGCGCGCCCTCGGCCAGGGAATGGGCGGCCACGCCGCCAAGCCGCTTGCCCGTCAGGCGCCCTCAGGCCGTCCTTTCGACGCTCACTTCGTCGACATCGCGGCCAAGGCTGGGTTGACCACGCCCACGATTTACGGCGGCCAGCAATCCAACAAATACATCATCGAGTCCGACGGTTGCGGCTGTGCCTTTATCGACTACGACAATGATGGTTGGATGGATATTTTCCTGCTCTCGGGCACGCGCCTGGAAGGCAATCCTCCTGGCGCTACCAACCGCCTCTACAAAAACAATCGGGATGGCACCTTCACCGACGTCACGGAAAAAGCCGGCTTGCATGCTACCGGCTGGGCGAACGGCGTTTGCGTCGCCGACTACAACAACGATGGATTCGACGACATTTTTTGCACTTATTTCGGACAAAACATCCTCTACCGCAACAACGGCGACGGCACCTTCACCGATGTGACCAAAGCTGCCGGTCTGCTTAACGAACAGCCCCGTTGGGGCGCGGGCTGTGCGTTTCTCGACTACGACCGCGATGGCCATCTCGATCTATTTGTTTCGAACTACGTGCGCTTCTCGTTCGAACACGCGCCGGTTTCCGGGAACAGTTCGAACTGCAATTTTCACGGTGTGCCCGTCGAGTGTGGCCCGCGCGGCCTGCCGACCGGCCGCCATTCGCTCTACCGCAACAATGGCGACGGCACCTTCACCGATGTCAGCGAAAAAGCTGGCATTTCGCCATTCACCAAATGCTATGGCATGACCGTTATCGCCGCCGACTTGGATGAGGACGGCTGGCCCGATATTTACGTCGCCTGCGATTCCACTCCGAGCTTGCTCTTCATGAATAACCGCGACGGCACCTTTCGCGAAGAAGGAGTGCTTCGCGGCGTCGCGCTCAGCGACGACGGCGAAGAGCAGGCTGGCATGGGTGTTGGCATCGGCGACTACGATCTCGACGGCCACCTCGATATCTTCAAGACGCACTTCGCCGACGACTCCTGTGTGCTCTATCACAACGATGGCAAAGGAAATTTTGACGATGTTACCCGGTCGTCCCGCATCGGCGTGGAGACCCGCTACGTCTGCTGGGGCGCCGGTATGCTGGACCTCGACAACGATGGCTACCCCGATTTGTTCATGGTTACAGGTAACGTTTACCCGGAAGTGGAGCGCACTCTGGCGCAGTATCCGTACAAAACTCCCCGCGCCGTGTTTCGCAACCTTGGCAATCACTCCTTCGAGGAGTTGATCGACGTGGCCGGCCCTGGCGTCGCCGCCGCACATAGTAGCCGGGGCTGTGCCTTCGGCGATTTCGACAACGACGGAGACGTGGACATTCTCATCATCAACATGAACGAGCCGCCCTCTTTGCTTCGCAACGATATGCAAGGCAAACACAACTGGCTGAAGGTGAAGCTGGAAGGTGTTAAGTCCAACCGCAGCGCAATCGGAGCCCGCGTACTAGCTCGCTACGGCGGCAAAACACAGGCGCAATCCCTCCTAAGTCAAAGCAGCTATTACTCTTGCAATGATCCTCGGCTGCATTTCGGTTTAGGCGGCAGCGAGGTGGTCGATCTTGAAGTGCACTGGCCAAACGGCGCTTCCGAGTCCTTCAAGCACCTCGCTGTCAACCAGTTGGTGACGCTAAAGGAAGGCGTGGGGCTCATTGCCAATCGCGGCTGGGCCAAGCGGTGAAGGTCACAAATTTCCATTCACTTGGCTCCGTTAACGTTAACGTCCTCGCTCTTCTCCCGGCCTAATGCGAAACCATTAGAAAAGCCTTGACAGCTTTTTCCATCTGTCTTATACCTCTTCCAATCGAGAAAACGTTTACACGAAACTCATCCTGTAAATGTTTGCTCTGAGGGGGTGGAAGCGATGCAAGTGAGATCGTTTGCTGTTTGGTCTATCCGGCTATTGCTGCTGGTCCTGCTTACCGCCGGTTCGACCTGGGCGCAGTACACCGCAAATATTCAGGGGACGGTAACCGATCCCAGCGGTGCCGCTGTCGCCAACGCCAAGGTTTCGCTCGAGAATCTGGCCAACCACGTTTCGGCTACAACCACCACGGACGGCGAAGGCGGATACCGTTTTCTGAGCCTGGCGCCGGGCTCTTACGAAATCTCTGTGGAGGCGTCTGGTTTTTCTACTTCAAAGACCACGGTCACCCTGGAGACCAATCAGAATCTCAGCGTACCGATCGCGGTCAAGGTTGGTGCGGCTACCGAGTCGGTGACCGTCAGTGCGGAAAATCCGCTGGTGAACACCACCGAGACGCGCAACGAGCAGACGCTGCAGACGCAAGAGTTGTCAACTTTGCCGCTGGCAGCTCGCAACATGCTCTCTCTTTCCACCATCGCCCCGGGCGTCACGGGATTGGGGCTTGCGGGTGGCCCGGGCGTGTCTTCGGGTACCCCCGGCGCTAACGCGGGCAACTTTTCGACGGAAGAGGCGGTTGACGTCAGCGCAAACGGTCAAGGCACCGTGGCGAACATGTGGATTATTGACGGCTTGGACGTGACCAGCAGCGTCAGGCAAGGTGTTCTGAATCTCACCCCTAATCCCGACGTCATTCAAGAATCCAACAATCAGGTCAACACCTACGCCAGCGAATATGGCCGCGGTAGCGGACTTCAGGTCGCCATGACCACGAAGTCTGGCGGTGACGAGTTTCACGGTTTGGCCAGCGACTATTTCAACTACCAGTCCATGTATGCCAAGTACTCCTTGCCGGGTTCCGACCATGCGTACAACCCGTTCCACAGTAACAACCTTTCCGGCACCATCGGTGGACCCATTATTCCGCACCACCAGTTTTTCTTTTTCTTTGGCGTTGAAGCCCTCCGTTCTTCCGCTTCCACGGGTAACAGCGTCATCACGTTCCCGGACCCGGCATTTGCCGCCTTTGCCCAGGCCAACAATCCGGGCACTTTCGGCACGAAGATTTTGAATACCTACGTTCCGACGCACGTCGTCGGTGTTGCCGTGTCCAAGACGGCGAATGACGTTTTTCCAGGAACTTGTGGAACTGCCGCCACTGAGAATTTGCCTTGTTCTACGCCGATGATTGACAGCGGAATCTTCAATTCCTCGAACGTCATCGACGGTACGCAGTATTTCGTGCGTATCGACAAGTATTTCAGCAAGGATCGCATCTACGGCAGTTTCTTCCGCACCTTGCAGTCCAACCCCGCTCCGAACGTCATCCCGCAGTTCTCCACCACCAATAATTATTGGCAGCGGGCCTTGCAGATAAACTGGACGCACGATTTCAGCCCCACGACTCTGAATGAAGCCATCTTTGCGCAGAATCGCATCGAGGGAAAGCTTGGCGAAACCGGCGACTTTACCATTCCGGGAATCGGCGTGACCGGGCAGAGCGTCGGATACGGAGTCGGCTTCGCGCAGGGCGATTTCATCCAGCACAACTACCACTGGCGCGATGTTTTGACCCACGTTCGGGGCGCTCACGTCATCAAGGTAGGCTACGAAGGTCTATATGGAGACGACGTCGAACCCTTCCAGGGTCCCTGGTCGCATCCCGGCTTTAGCTTTAACAACCTGCTATCGCTCGCGCAAGACGCGCCCCTTACTGAGAGCGGGGTCATGTATAGCCCAATCACGGGCCAGCAAACTCTCTGGAGTTGGGACGCCGCTTCTAAAACTTGGGGCATCTTCGCCGAGGACACTTGGAAGGTCCGTCGCAATCTCACGTTGACGTTCGGGTTCCGCTTTGACGACCAGGGAAATCCCTATTCCAAGACGCCCACGACGGTGTTCGGTAACTTCTACCTTGGCTCGGGATCGTCTTTCACAGACCAGGTTGCCGGCGGTTTTGCCAAAGCCACGCACAACGCCCTGGCTAGCACGCCCAAGGCCTACACCCCGCGTATCGGTGCAGCCTGGGACATCGATGGAAGAGGTAACTGGCTCTTGCGTGGTGGCTTCGGGATGTTCTCCAACTGGCTAACGCCCGCCAATATACAAGAGGAATTCCGCGGCAATCCGCCGGGCCTGATCAATCCTACCTTCTTCGCTGCCAATGCGCCGGGCAACCAGCCGGTGTTTGTGCAAGGCACGAGTAGCAAACCGCCGTTCGGATTCGTATTCCCGCAACTGGCGGGCACCGCTTTGTGTCCTGTCGCTCCTTGTTTGGATGCGGCGGGCGGAATTGTCGGAGCCGGCCTGGGAATTGGAGGAATCAACCCGAACATTGTCTCGCCGACGGCATACATTTGGTCCGGCACGTTGGAACACAAACTCGGTAGCCACTTTGTAGCATCTGCACTGTATAGCGGATCCCATACCTCCAACCTGGTCGGAAACGGTAACGCCGGAGGTCTGGTGTCCTACGGTGTCGACATCAACGAAGAGCCCGGGGCGCTTATCGGACTCCCGCTTGGTTCTTCGCCGCCTCGGCCCAATCCCAGCTTTGGCCAGATCGCTTATACTCAGAACAATCGGTACGCGAACTACGAAGCCTTCACGGTTGACGTTAGGGCCAGAGCCACTCGGGGATTCTTTGATGTCTCTTACACGCGCTCCTCTTCTCAAGACGACGCCAGTAGGTACCCGACGCCGGAGAATCCTTCGGCATTTTACGGACCATCGCCGTGGGATGCTCCGAACCGCTTCTCGGCCAGCTTCAATTATGAGCAGCCGGGTTTGAACGGCGGCAAGGGGTTTGTGGGGCACGCTTCCAGCGGGTGGGGCCTCAGCGGAACCAGCATTTACCAGACCGGCTATCCATTCTCGGTCTTTACGTCCGCTGCGTACAACGGCGCAAACTATATCGCGGGTGCCAATGCGCAAACGACGCAGACCGGCGACTATCTGGCCAACGGAGACAATTTCAGCTATCCGAATGTCGCCAGCTATGTGCAAGGCACGTCCCGGCTTGCTTATACCACCGGAGTCTTCACCGCCGCCGAATTCACTGTGCCGACCGCTGGCACGAATGGCAATGAGCGATTCAACGCCTTCCGCAATCCAGCGTTCATACAGACGGATATGACGCTTTACAAGAACACGCACATTAGCGAGCGAGTCGTTTTTCAGATGCGCTTTGAGTTCTACAACCTATTCAACCACGCCAACTTCCAGAACATTCAGGGGGATCTCTCCCAAGGCAATTTTGGCCAGGTCACCGCTCAGACCTTGCCGCGCTGGTGGCAACTTGGCGGCAAGCTAAGTTTCTAACCGGTTTTTCCCGCAACGCACCCGGGACCATCGTTCTACACCCCGAACGATGGTCCCCTTTTTTCTTCCCGCTGTTGCGCTTCTTCAGGTGAGCCCTTGCGTCTTGCACGCCATCGCAAAAGTCTCTAACTCCTCTTGCGGCGCTCCTGGGTTCCTCGGTAAAACTATTCTGCTCGATGGGCCAAACTAGAGATTCTCGCTTCCAGCGGTGCCTTGGATGGATCAGCCCGCTCCGCACAGTTTCTCGTGCGAGATCCATCACGACCCTCCTATTGGGACTTGCCCTATTGCTGGCCTTCGTCGCATTCGCACCGAACCTCTTGGTTCGCCCCACCCGCGCCACTGCTGCGTTACCCTCGAATCCGGCCGACTCTTCTGCCGAGTCGCGCCGCTGCGTGCTCTGCCATCCGGACGAAGTCTCCGGATACGCCCGTTCCGCCATGGCGCATTCTCTCCGTCGCGCCGGAAGCGAGCCATCTGGTGCCGTCGCGGCTCATGGCTCGCGCATCACGATACACTCTTCGCCGGACGGCTATTTTCAGCGCTGGGAAAACGCCGGCGAAACCAGTGAGTACCGCATCGAGTACGTCATTGGCTCTGGCACCCACGCGGCCGGCTATCTCGCGGAAATCGGCGGCCATCTCTTCCAGTCACCGGTTGCGTTTTACACGGCTCGCCAATCCTACGATCTGGCTCCAGGCTATGAAAATACTGCCGATCCGGACTTTACTCGCCCGGTCAGCGAGGAGTGCGTGCTTTGCCATTCCGGCCGCGCTCTGCACGTCTCCGGCACGCTTAACCAATATCGCCAACCCATTTTTACCGAGCTGGCCATCAGCTGCGACCGCTGTCATGGCCCTCTCGAGCGGCACCTTGCCGATCCTCGTGCCGGAAACATCGTCAACCCTGCGAAGCTCGCACCCGCGGCTCGGGCCAGCGTTTGCGAGCAGTGCCACCTTTTTGGCGTCTCGCGTGTGCCCAACCCTGGAAAACAGCTGAGCGATTTCGTCCCCGGCCAGCCCCTGGAAGCGACCTTCACTGTTTTTCACAACGTGCTGCCCCCCGGTTCGTCCGCCGGATCCTTCAAAGTGATCAGCCATGTCGAGCAACTCGCCCTCAGTGCCTGCGCGCGGAACAGCGGCGGGCGCCTTTGGTGCGGCACCTGCCACGATCCCCACAACAAACCCGTGCAGAGCGCCCAGTTCTATCGTTCGCGTTGTCTCTCCTGCCACACCGCGAGCCTTCCGTCGCCGCATCCTTCCAGGGAGAGCGACTGCGTCTCCTGTCACATGCCGCGCCGCAACGCACAGGACGGCGGTCACACCGTTTTCACTGATCATCGTATTCAGCGCCGCCCGGGACCAGACGCCGATTTACCCGCGAATCTGGACATCGCTGCCTGGCGCGAACCCGCGCCGGATCTCCAAGAACGCAACCTGGGCATTGCCTATATAGACGCCGGCATGCAACGCCACTCCTCCGCATTTATCATCCGCGGCTATCGCGCGCTTACCGAAGTACAGCATCAATTCCCCAACGACAGCGAACTCTTCAAGTGGATTGGTGACGCCCTCCTCGTGGGCCGGCAAACCGCCGACGCGAAATTTGCTTTCGAGCGGGCTTTGCAGCTGGACCCGTCCCCGCTCTCGGAAGCTGGCGCCGCTTCTCCGTACCTGCAATCGGGCGATACCGAACCGGCCGTCGCACATCTGTCGCGTGCCGTCTCGCACGACCCTCTCTATCTTCCCGCGGCCAGCACGCTCATCGATCTGTATAACAAAACCGGCAACGCCGCGGCAGCTACGGATTTAGCAACTAAGGTGAAACAAGCGATGAACGGCACGCCTACTACGAATGATTCTGTGTCGGCGGCGCTTTCGGAAAGTCCAGACAAACCGGCCCAAGAGGTCTACAAAAACATCCAGGTGCTGAAAGATATTCCTGCCGGCCAGCTGCTCCCCACCATGGAGTTCATTTCCTCGTCGCTCGGCGTCTCCTGCGATTTTTGCCATAGCGAAAACCATTTTGAGCAGGACGACAAAAAGACTAAGCAAACCGCCCGAAAAATGATGCAGATGACGCGGTCCTTGAATCAGGGCAGCTTTGCAAACCAGCGCGCCGTGACCTGCTTCTCGTGCCACCGTGGTGCCGCCGATCCCGTCTCCACACCTCCGGCTGACGCGGCTGCGCCGGCGGCCGCGCGTGCATCATTCGCTGCTTCGGAGTCCGCCAGTGCGGTTGGCCCGTTGCCCACCGTCTCCGAGTTGCTGGAAAACTACATCAACGCCCTCGGTGGCGCGTCCGCCATTGCGGCGGTTCACTCGCGCGTGCAAAGCGGCGTTGCCACCTTCGCTGGTAACATCTCGCCCGTCGAGGTTTTCACTGAGTCGCCCAATAAGCAGGCCTTCGTACGGCATTTTCAAGCGGGCGACAGCTCCACCGTTTTCGACGGTCGCTCGGCATGGCTGACTCTTTCCGGCGGACGCGTTCGCGACCTGCAAGGTTCTGCGGTAGACGACGCCCGCATGGACGCCGATCTTCAGCTTCCGCTGCATCTGCAACAATTTTTACCCGACCTGCGCGTCGAGTATCCCGAAACGATCGGCGGTCGCGAGGCGTACACCTTGTACGCCATCCACAATGGCCGGCCACTCGCTAAATTTTATTTTGACGAACAGTCTAGGTTGCTCGTGCGCTTAGTCCGTTACGGTGCATCCGCCTTCGGCGACAATCCCACGCAAACCGACTATTCGGACTACCGCGACGTAGACGGCGTAAAGGTTCCATTTCACTGGATTTTGTCCGAACCGCAGGCGGTGACCGTGGTGCAGTTCAGCCGCGTGGAACAGAATCGCCCGATCGACGAAGCCACGTTTGTCCGGCCCGCAGCGAAGGCGCACCGCTAACCCTAAGGGACAGTTCCTTCTTTGGAGCCGTGTGGATCGCCAGCGGAACTAGTTCTTGATTGAGGTTGCGGCTTACGGCAGTTTCAGAAATTGCGGTAACCCGCTCGCTGCCATGCCCATTGCCCGCGCCAGGCTAAGCTTCGCGATGTTGTGTGCGAACACCGCATTAATGTAGTCAAGCTGCGCGTTTGTCGCCGATTCTTCCGCCTGCGTATAATCCACCGTCGTGCTCACTCCTGCCTGCAGCTTCTGGTGCGTGAGCTCGGCCTCTTCTTGGGTCACCTGCACATTCTTTTCCGCCACTTCTACCTGGCTTGCTGCCGCCTGTAAATCCAGAAACGTGCTGCGTATGTCCCCTTCGATCTGTCCCTTCAAGTCTTCGTACTCCGCGCGCCGCTGCTCGAGGGCCGCATCCGCTTGCTGCACGTCCGCTTCTGCCCGTCCGCCTTGCCAAATCGGGATCTTCAGTGTCGCCGTTGCGGTATACGTGGACTGCACCTGTCCGGGCGTTATTCCGATCCCGCCAAAGTCTGCCGACGCATTCAGCGCTGGGTACCGTTCGCCCCGTGCCGCTCCTTTCGCTTTCTCCGCCGCTCGCACCTGCGCGTCCGCTGCCTTTAAGTCGGCACGCGATTCGAACGCCTGTTTCACCGCCTCTTCCACCGTCATCGGTATTGCCGGCGCATACGGTATCTCGTCGGTGATTTCATACTGGTCATTCGGCGGCAACCCGATCATTCTCGCCAGGTTGATCTTCTGCTTTCCGTAATCGTTCTGCAGCGAAAGCAGCCGCTGCTGTTCGGTAAGCAATTGCACTTGGTTCTTGTCCGCATCCACTTTGGCAATCACGCCTTGCTGCAGTTGCTGTACGCTTTGCTCATAGACCGCATTGGCGGCCTTTACCTGCGCTTCTTCTGCAGCCAGCCTCGCTTTTGCCGCGGTCACTTGCAGATACGCCCCTCCCACTGCCAACACGATCAAGTCCCGCGCATCTTGCGCCGAATAGCGCGCCGCGCGGCTTACGTCGTTCGTCGCCCGGTAGTTGTTCAGCGCCGCGTAATCGAAAATCGTCTGCGAAAGGTGTGCGCGAAAATCAACATAGTTGAACGGTCCGACCACCGTCGGTACGTTGAATCCGGGCACATTGAATCTCAATCCGAGCGCCTGCAAGTCCGTGGTTTGCACAGTTTCTATCGCTGTGCCGTTGAGATTTGGGAGCAGATAACTGCGCATCGCATGCGCTTGTCCTTGCGCTTGTCGCATGGCCTGCGTCGCGCCGGTTTGGCCCAGGTTGAACGCCAGCGCTCGCTGAATCGCTTCATGAAGCCCCAGCTTTCCAGAGAAGGGCATCTTCGCCACGCCTGGTATGCTTCCCGCGTACGCGCCCTGCGCCTGCACCGACGAGTTCAGCGTGTTTACGCTGTTGGTCACTCCCGGGACCGGCGACTCCGTCGCCTTCACCGATCCATTCGATTGAGCCGACGCGCGTCCCGAAAGGGGCAGTTGCGTCGCTTGCGTGCTCTGTCCGCTCTGCTGCTGCCCTTGCGCCGGCCCTTGAGCATGTGCCGAAGCGTTCCATACCAGCATCGTCGCGCTGCCGGCAACCGCGGAGTACGCCAACACTCTTCTTGCCTTCGCCAACCATAAAATCACCATCTTCCTAGCTTTCTCCATGACACTCCCTGCGCCTGCTCAACTCAGTTGCTTGCGAAAGCGCCAAATACTCAGAGACACCAGCACCAGCGTGAATGCGAGCAACGCCAGAAAATTCGGCCACAGCGTCCCGATGCCGCTGCCTTTGATCATCGCGCCTCGCGAAATTTGCCCGAAATGCTGGATTGGATTGAACTGCGCCACCGGCTGCAACCATTTCGGCATCGCTTCGACGGGCGTAAATGCACCCGACAGGGAAGTCAGAGGTGGATTCACGAAAAATAGCGTGAGCTGGGCCTGCCGTGCCGACTTCGTGAACGTAGCGATGAACGTCCCGATGCTGATGCCACACAGCAAGCACAACGCCGCCGCTCCCATCACCAGTACAATGTTTCCGCGAAACGGAATGTCGAAGATCACCCGCATCACCACCATCGCCATCAAACCCATCATGCACAACAACGCAAACAGCGGAAACAGCTTCGCCACAATTACCTGGGTCGTCGTCGCCGGGGACATCAGCAACTGCTCCAGCGTTCCCGTCTCGCGCTCCTTCACCAGCGCCGCAGCGGAAATCAGCGACCCGTTCAAAATCAGCAGCACGCCCAGAATTCCCGAAACGATGAACCACGTCGGCTGCAGTCCCGGGTTGTACAAAAACGACGGCCGCAGCACTACTGTTCCCTTCCGGCTTACATCCGTCGCCGCCACCTGATGGAATTGCGCGTGGATTCCTTGTCCAGGCAAGCCTTGGTTGTACGTCGCGATCACTCCCTGCGCGTACGCTTGCGCAATCGTGGCGGTGTTCGAATTCATGGCATTCAGCAGCACTTGCACGATCACCGGTCGCCCGCGCTGCAAATCCCGCGTGAAGTCGTACGGAATCACTAGTCCTGCATCCAGCTTGCCGCTCGCTAGGTCCTTCGACATCTCTTCAATCGAAAGATAGTCGCCGCTCGCTTTAAAACTCTGGCTCTGCGTCATCTGTGCGATCAGTTCGCGGCTCTCCA